>Ga0209737_10001745_pt1 | contig 15359 bp, 8 predicted proteins | sample TergutCu122P3_FD_187284 | JGI IMG/M metagenome (GOLD analysis project Ga0209737, IMG submission 187284) | Cubitermes ugandensis P3 segment gut microbial communities from Kakamega Forest, Kenya - Cu122 P3 (SPAdes) (version 2) | ecosystem: Host-associated > Arthropoda: Insects > Digestive system >...
ATATATTATGATTTTTTAAGGAGGAAAGTTCCATGTCGGACGCACCGATAAACCAAGATGGCCAGACCCCGGTAAAAAAGCGGGCCATCAACAGGGGCGACATGACCAAGTGGCAGTGGACTCTTCGGGAGATGCGGGTGAACAAAGTCGGGTATTTTATGGTGGCCCCGTTCTTTCTCCTGTTTTCCGTTTTCACGGTCCTGCCCATCATATTGTCCCTCTTTTTCAGCCTGACCATCTTCAACATGCTCGAATTCCCCAAGTTTGTTTTCCTCGACAACTACATAAGGCTCCTCTTGGACGACGACATATTTCTGAGGGCCATCCAGAACACGTTCGTGTTCGCCTTAGTCACGGGGCCCATCAGCTACCTGCTCTCGTTTATGATGGCCTGGTTCATCAACGAGCTCTCGCCCAAGATGAGGGCGTTCGTGACGCTGATCTTCTACGCCCCGTCCATATCCGGCCAGGTTTACATGATCTGGCAGGTGATCTTCTCCAGCGACCAGTACGGCTACGCCAACAGCCTGCTGCTCCGTTTCAACTTCATACAGTCGCCCATACTCTGGTTTCAGAACGCCGCGTATGTCATGCCGCTGTGCATAGTGGTGGCGCTCTGGCTCTCGCTGGGCACCTCGTTTCTGGCCTTCATCGCGGGGCTGCAGGTGGTTGACCGCAGCTACTACGAGGCGGGCGCGGTGGACGGCATCAGGAACAGGTGGCAGGAGCTCTGGTATGTGACGCTGCCCCTGATGAAGCCCCAGCTCATGTTCGGCGCGGTCATGACCATAACGGGCTCCTTCGGGTTCGGCGCGGTGGTCACGGCCTTGGCCGGCATGCCCTCGATCGAATACTCGGCGCACACCATAATGCACCACCTCGACGACTTCGGGGCGGCGAGGTTCGAGATGGGCTACGCCTCGGCGATCGCCACGCTGCTGTTCTGCCTGATGGTCGGCGCCAACTTGCTTGTCAACAGATTATTATCGAAAGTGGGGACATAACATATGGCTAAGCTGAGAATAAAGAAACACAACCACGCGCTAAACCGCTCCCTCGGCGGCGATATCGCGATAAACACGATCCTCATCATATTCGGGGCTTTCATGTTCATACCGATGTTCTACGCGATAATCCAGTCCTTAAAGCCCCTCGACGAGCTCTGGGTGTTCCCCCCGAGGTTCTTCGTGGTGAACCCCACCATGAAAAACTACGGCGACCTGTTCAGGCTGATGAGCACCTCCTGGGTGCCGTTCTCCCGGTACATATTCAACACCGTGCTGATTTCCATAACCGCCACATTCGGCAACCTGGTTTTCGCCTCGCTCACCGCATATGCGTTAAAGAAGATCAAGTTCCCGGGGGCGAACGTGCTGTTTCGGATCGTCACCCTGTCGCTGATGTTCAACGCCACGGTCACCGGCATCACGAACTTTCTGACCATGAGCATACTCGGCTGGGTCGATACCTATTTCGCCATAATCGTCCCGTGGTTTTGCGCCACGCTGGGCCTCTACCTGATGGGGCAGTTCATGGACTCGGCGATCCACGACTCGGTCATAGAGTCCGCGCGCCTCGACGGCGCGAATGAGCTCAAGACCTACTGGTACATAGCGATGCCGATGGTCAAGCCCGCCTGGCTCACGCTGATCATCTTCACCTTCCAGGGCGTGTGGAACACGGGGGCCTCGATATACATCCAGAGCGAGCAGCTCAAGACGTTCACCTACGCCATCGGGCAGATACTCGCGGGCGGGATCGTGCGCGCGGGGGCGGGCGCCGCCTCCACGGTGGTCATGATGGTGGTGCCCATCACCGTGTTCATCGTGACCCAATCCAATATCATAGAAACAATGGCTTCCTCGGGCATGAAGGATTAATTAAAGAAGAAGGAGGGAAATATTTAAAATGCAACACACAACAGACACAAAAAAGCGCCAAAAGGCGAAAAAGGCGTTTCGGTTCGCGGCCTTCCTGCTTCTGCTGGTCATGGCGCTGGGGGTACCGGCGGCCGCCTCGCCCGCCTACACCACCTACATCTACTCCTACGGCGACAAGACCATAGGCAACTTCTGGGTGGAGGCGCCCCACGCCTATGTGCCGGAGCTGGTGGTGGATTCCAAGTACATAGTGGACCTGACCCAGGAGAAATTCCAGATAGGCGACTTTCTGGGCGTCGACGCGGACGGCAAGATGCTCGCCCTCGACGGGCCCCAGGATCTGCACGTGGATGTCGACGGGTATCTCTACCTGGCCGACCAGAAAAACGACAGGATCGTGATACTCTACCCCGACTACAGCGGCAAGGCGATTCTGACCTCGTTTGTCAACATGTGGGGCGTGCCGGACGCGCTGGCGCAGCCCAAAGGGGTCTTCGCCAACGCAAACGAGATATATGTGGCCGACACGGAGAAAAACCGCGTGGTGGTGTTCTCCAAGGGCAAAACCGAAAAGCCGGGCGGCGGGCTGTACGAGTTCGGCGAACACGTGAGGATCATCGAGCAGCCCTCAAACGAGGTCTTCCCGGAGGGCGCGGTCTACAAGCCGATCGCCCTGGTGGTCGACAGCGCGGGCAGGCTCTATGTGGTGTCCTCCACCACCAACCAGGGCATCGTGGGCATGAACCCCGACGGCGAGTTTCTGGGGTTCGTCGGGGCCCAGGCGGCCGCGGCCGACCCGTTCATGATATTCTGGAGAAACTTCCAGACCCGGGCGCAGCGCGCGCAGTCGATTCGAAACGTGTCCACCGAGTACAACAACATAGACATCGACTCCGACGGCTTCGTGTATGTCACCACCTCCTCGATAGACATGGGGCAGCAGATCGCCGCGCTCTACAACCCGGGCTCCCAGTTCCACCCGGTCAAAAGGCTCAACCCCCAGGGGGTTGACGTCATGGTGCGCTCGGTCTTCCCGTGCCCCGACGGCGAGGTCTACATCGGCTACAACAACAAGGGCCCCTCCCGGATCATCGACGTGGCCATAGGCCCGGAGGGCACCTGGAGCATAATAGACGAGTCGAGATCGAAGGTGTACACCTATGACGAAGAGGGCAGGCTGCTGTTCATCTTCGGCGACGAAGGGCAGTATTTCGGCAATATCCAGAGCCTGCAGGCGGTGGAATACCAGGGCACGAAGCTGCTGATGCTCGACAAGACCGCCTCGGCGTTCACCGTGTACAAGCGCACGGAGTACGGCGACATCGTGATCGAGGCGCTCCAGAGCAACAGGAACAGGCAGTACGACAAGGCGGTGGAATACTGGCGGGAGATAAAAAAGAGGAACAACAACTCCGACCTCGCCTACATAGGCATAGGCAAGAGCTTTTACAGGGACGGCGACTACGAGCAGGCCATGAGGCAGTTCCGCTTCGCCCTGAACACCAAGGAATATTCGCAGTCCTTCAAGATGTTCCGGAAGATATGGGTGGAAAACAACGTCATCTGGGTACCCATCGTCCTGATTGTTTTGATCACCGCCATTTCGATGTTCATGAAGCACGCGAACAAAGTCAACAAGCGGGACCAGATCAGGGGAGGGAGAAAGCTCAAGCTGGGGAGCCACATGCTCTACGGCTTCCACATCATATTCCACCCCTTCGACGGCTTCTGGGACATGAAGCAGGAAAAGAGGGGCTCCGTGCTCGCGGCCACGATATACCTGCTGCTCACCTGCGCGGTCTACATCTACAAGGCGATCGGCGAGGGCTTCATCGTCAACCCATACGGCCTGTACCGCGACTTTTTGGTGGAGTCGCTCTCGGTCATCGTGCCCGTGGGGCTGGGGGTCATCGCGAACTGGTGCCTCACCACGCTCTTTGACGGCGAGGGCAGCATGAAGGACGTGTACATGGTGATGTGCTATTCGCTCATACCGATCATACCCATAGTGTTCTTCTCGACGCTGGCCACGCATATAATAGTCGCAGAGGAGACGGCGATCCTCGGTATGCTGGGCACGATGATGATGATCTGGGTCGGGGCGCTCATATTCTTCGGGCTCATGGTGGTGCACGACTACACCTTGGGCAAAAACGTGGCCACGGTGATAGGCTCCTTTGTGGGGATAGCGTTCATAATGTTCGTGACGCTCCTGTTCGGCGGGCTGCTGATCAGGATAGTCTCGTTTGTGACCAGCATCTACACCGAAGTCTCGTACCGAATATGATATGTGATGGAATTATTTTGAAAGGAGGACATAACAGATTATGATTATGGAAGAAGACAAAGGAAAGGCTTTAAGAAGGCTGCTCTCGCTGCTGCTCGCGCTGCTCATGGTGCTGACTGCGGTCCCGGTGGTGCTGATGCCGGTGTTCGCCGCCGACGACGAGGAAGACGACGACGACGTGGCGAAGATGGAAAGGGAGAGGATCAAGGGCTACTACCTGACCACGGAATACGAAAACCCCGCGGCCAAGCTCAAGGATTTCGGGGAAAAAACGGTGATGCACGAGGAGGGTACCGGCAAAAACAAGGTGACCACCTGGCTGCCAAACGGGCTCCCGGTGTTTTCCAAGGACGGCTACGAGCTGTATTTCCAGTACGACACCGGCGAGATCGCCGTGAAGGACCTGGCGACGGGGCAGGTGCTGTTTTCCAACCCCTATGACGTGGCGGAAAAAAGCTCCACCTCGGAGGACACAAAGATCAAGCTCATGTCCCAGGTGGTGGTAAAATACAAAGTGGCGGGGGACAAGACCCAGTGGTTCTATTCCTTCAAGGACGCCGCGATGAACAGGCAGATAAAGCTCAAGAAGATAAAGGGCGGCGTGCGCGTGGAGTACACCCTCGGCAAAGAGGAAAAGCGCAAGCTGGTCCCCAGGAGGATCGAGAAGAGCTCGTTTGTGGACAACATACTCAACCTCATAACCAACAAGCGCGACTTAGACAAAATGAACGCCTACTACACCCTCAAGGACGCGAACGCCCCGGACCTGACCGAGAGGGCGAAGAAGGAGCTCCAGATCACATACCCCGAGACCAAGACCTACGCGATATACGTGTTCGACCCCAACGCCTCGGAGCGCGAGCTCAACCAGATCGAGGGTTTCATCAAGCTGTACACCAAGTACACCTTCGAGATGATGGACGATGACCACAACCTGCTCGGCTTCGAGCCCAAGGACAAGGCGCCGCCGCTCGTCAAGCTGGCCCTGGAGTACTACTTAGACAAGGACGGCCTGTACGTGCGCCTGCCCGCAAACGGCATACGTTTCGACGAATCCAACTACAGGATAGAGCAGATATATGTTTTGCCATATATGGGCGCCGGCCGCAGGGAGAACACGGGCTACACCTTTGTCCCGGACGGCTCGGGCTCGCTGATGAGGTATGAGGACATAAAGGACACCAACTTCGTGATGACCTCCGACATCTACGGCCCCGACCACTCGTTCCACAAGATAGACGGCGGCACCCACGCCAAGAGGTGGCGCATGCCGGTGTTCGGCGCGGTGGAGAACTACACGATCACCACCACCACCAAGGTGGAGTCGAAGGAGGCCTTCTACGACGAGAACGGCAACCGGCTCGAGGAGGCCATGAAGGCCGAGAACGACGAGGGCGTGCTCGAGGAGGTCTACTACGACGAGACCGGCAAAAAGCTCACCGCCCCCAAGAAGATTTTTGTGGACGAGGACGAAAACGAGTACGACAAGGCGCCCAAGCCCGTAAAGGAAAAGCGCAGCGACGGGTTTTTTGCCATCATAGAGGAAGGCGACGTGATGGCGAAGATCAGCACGGAGGCCATGGGCAACACCGCCAAGTACAACAACGTCTCCGCCATATTCAACCCGAGGCCCATGGACGAGTACAACCTGAGCTTCGAGTCGCACGGCATAAACAGCCTCATCTCGGTGGCCTCGCGGAGAAAATACGCGGGCAACTACATAATCCGCTACATAATGCTCTCCAGCGACGAGAACGGCAAGCCGAGGAAATCGGGCGGCTACGAGGCGAGCTACGTGGGCATGGCCAAGGCCTACCGGGACTACCTGATGGCCCGGGGCCAGCTCACCCAGATGGCCGACGACGGGAGCGGCATCCCGCTGTTCATAGAGACGCTGGGGATGATAAAGACCGCCGAGTATTTCATGGGGTTCCCCTATGAGGGCGACACCGCGCTGACCGCCTTCGGGGATATAAAGAGCATGATAGACGACCTCAACGCCGAAGGGATAACGAACCTCAAATTCAAGTACACCGGCTGGATCAACGACGGGCTCAAGGGCACCGCCCCCACGAAGCTGAAAATAGAGAAGGCGCTGGGCGGCAAGACCGGGTTCCAGGACATGGTGGACTACGCCAGGTCCAAAGGGGCCGAGGTTTACCCCGAGCTGGAATTCTCCCTGGTGTTCAGGTGGAAGCTGCTCGACGGGCTCGCCCCCAAAAAGGACTTCGCCCGCTATATGGACCAGATGTATGCGCGCCAGTCGCTCTACCACTTCATGGCCCAGGAATTCGTGAACAGGGGGCCGAGGGTGAATATGCTCATAGCCCACGAGCGGGGCATGGCCATGTACGAGAAGGCGATGCAGGAATATTCGAAATACAACGTGGGGGCCCTCTCCGTGGGGGCGCTGGCAAACGAGCTGCATTCCAACCACTACAAAAAGAGCCTCACAAACCGCGTGGACGCGGCGGGCCACGTGAAGGACCTGCTCGCCCGGATGTATGAGGAGCACGGCAAGCTGCTGGCCGACGAGGCCAACGTCTATGCGTTCAAGTACCTCGACTCCGCGGTGAACGTGGACCTCGACGGGAGCCGCATGCTCAGCCAGAGCGAGGCGGTGCCCTTCTACAGCATGGTGACCCACGGCTCCATAAACATCGCGGGCAACCCGATAAACATGTCGGGCGACATCCGGTACGACACCCTCAAGGCGATCGAGAACGGCGCGAGCCCATACTTCGTTTTGGCCTACCAGAACGCGAGCCGGCTCAAGGAGGCCTCCATGTGGAGCCTGAACTCCTACTACGCGGTGGATTACGAGACCTGGCTGCCCAGCATGGTCGAGATCTACAACAACATAAACGGCCTGCTCGGCCCGGTCAAGGCGAAGCTCATCACAAACCACGAGATCCTCGAGCGGAACGTGATAAGGGTGACCTATGAGGGCGGCACGGTGTTCGTACTGAACTACAACGGCGACAAAGAGGTCACGGTCGACGGGAAGACGATTGCGCCGCTCGGGTTTGTCAAATCGAATTAATATTTGAGGGAGGAGAAACAATTCAATGCAGAACACAGAAGAAATAAACCAATCGCAGATAGTGGCGCCCAAGAAGAAAAGACGCGCCTCGTCCCTCGACAGGATAAAGGCCCGCGCGGGCTGGATGTTCATACTCCCGTTCGTGATCGGGTTTGTGGTCATATACCTGCCAATCGTGCTCCAGTCGATCCATTTCAGCTTCACCGAGGTGAAGGTCCTGACGGGGGGCGGCTACAGCGCGGAGTGGGTGGGGTTTGAGAACTACCAGAAGGCGCTCTTCGACGACCCCGACTTTTTCCGGCTCCTGACGGGCGGCATACAGCAACTGCTCTTCGACATACCCGCCATCGTCATTTTCGCGCTGTTCATGGCGATACTGCTCAACCAGAAGATGACGGGCCGGGCGGTGTTTAGGGCGATCTTCTTCATACCGGTCATACTCGCCACGGGCATCATAGACAAGATCGACCAGGGCAACAACATGCTCGACTTCATGCAGAACACGGGGCGCAGCATCGTCACGGGGACGGGCACCACGAGCGCCACGGGCAGCGAGAGCAGCAGCGGCTCCACCGCGATGCAGATCGTCTCGGTGATGGACTTCCAGTGGCTGTTCTGGAGCATGAAGGGCATCAGCATGGATCTGGTGGCCTACGTGGTCGTGGCGGTCAACAGCATATACCAGATAATCAACAGGTCCGGGGTGCAGATGCTCATATTCCTCGGGGGCCTGCAGTCCATCTCGCCCTCCATATACGAGTCGGCGACGATGGAGGGGGCTTCCGCATGGGAGGCATTCTGGAAGATAACCTTCCCGATGATAAGCCCGATGATATTCGTCAACGCGGTTTACACCGTGATAGACTCCTTCACATCCCAGTCAAACGTCATAATGCGCTTCATCGGCTTCGTTTACGACGAGCCGGGGGGGCAGGTGCTCTCCTCGGCGATGGCCTGGGTGTATTTTACGATAGTCATACTGATGATCGCCGTGGTGGGGCTCATAGTCTCGAGCTTCGTGTTCTACCAGCGGCGCGAGCATTAGGGAATTAAGGGAAAGGAGGAAAATGATTTATGAACAATACAATTGAACAAACCCCGACAAAGATAAAAAAAGAGACAAAAAACAAGATAAGGGTCGAATTCGAGAGGACCTCGCTATTAAAAAGGCTGCGGCTGCGCTTTATCTCGGTGTTTTTCCTGACGAAGGTGATCTGGGTGATATTCAGATTAGTGCTGCTGGTGGGTGTGTCCTATGTGGTGCTCTTCCCGTTTTTCGCGAAGATTTCCGGCTCCATCATGAGCCCCGAGGACTTCATCGACAGCACGGTGCGCCTGGTCCCCAGAAACCCCACGCTCGACACGTACAACGCCATCATCATCGAAAACGACTATGTGAAGGCGATGACCAGCACGGCGATCCTGTCGCTACTCTGCGCCGTCTCCCAGATGATGATATGCACGATCGTGGGCTACGGGTTCTGCAAATTCAAATTCAAGGGGCGCAACATAGCCTTCATCATAGTGATTTTCACGCTGCTGGTGCCCCACCAGACCCTGCAGTTCTCGATGTTCATGCAGTTTAGGTACTTCGACTTTCTGAACATCTACGAGACCATACGAAAGGTCTTCTTCGGGGTCACGGTCGCAAAGGACCTGAAGCTGAACTTTATAAACTCATACTGGCCGCTGGCGCTGCTGTCGCTCACGGGGCTGGCATTCAAGAACGGGCTGTACATACTGATCATGCGCCAGTTCTTCATGGGCGTGCCCGACGAGCTCGAGGAAGCGTCCTACGTGGACGGCGGCGGCGTGTTCCGGACTTTCTTCACCATCATAATACCAAATTCGATACCCATGATGGTCACCCTGTTTCTGTTCGCGTTCACCTGGCAGTGGACCGACGAATTCTATGTCAACCTGTTCACCACGGACACCGGGCCATACCTGCTGCCTAAGATCGTGAAGATACCGCGAACGCTCACCCTGAGCCAGGCGGCGATACAGGCCTCGACGATGTACCAGTCCGCCATAAGGAACACCTGCGGGCTCTTGATCATCGCGCCGCTGATTTTGGTGTACCTCGTGGGCCAGAGCTTTTTGATACAGGGCATAGAAAGAACCGGCGTCGTAGGATAAACGGTGCCCCGTTGGGGCAATGTTGTAGGGCGTGGCATCCCTGACACGCCGTCGAACGGTTTAGATCCCGGCGGCGGCGCGTCGGGTCGCCGCGCCCTACATTCAATGATACGAAAAAGGGGAGATTTATGAACAAAATAAACAAAGTGAATTTTGATTACGCTTTCGGTGCGCCTCACAGAATAACGCTTTCAAGACCCTCCGCAAGCGAAAAGACGATTTTTGACGTTTCCGACGATATAGTCAGGATACGATGGGGCTGGGGCAATCTCAAAGACAAATTTCCGTTGAGCTGGCAGATTGTGCCTATGGATATAACATTGGATCTAAAAATTTTGGTTGACGGCAAACCCGCCGTATACAATAAATGGGAACGCGCGAACGGCGGTGCGCCTATGCCGGTTATGTACGGGACGGCTTGCGGATTGAAATATACCGTAACCGCTGTTGCCGCCAATGGCGGATGCCTGATCAAATTTTCAATCAATAATACCGGCGATACGCCGCATGAGTTCTGCGCCGTGCTGACGCATACAAACGGCTGGGTGGTAAGCAATCAGGGGTGGGTTGACGGCGAAAACACCGATATTCTTTTGACTATGAACTACGAACGTGCAGACAGGATTATAGCCGTCGGTTCCGGCGCGGACAGTTATCCCCTGCCGATAGGCGGAAGTGTCGCGGGTGGTGCGCCGATGGGCGGCGCGGAATATATCAATAGCGCCGGGACAAATTATCCGAAATCGATGCTTTCCCGCTTTGACCTCGAATCCGGGCAGAGCAAACACGGATTTATATTCCTTCCGTACAGAGACTATTTTGAGAACGCCGGAAAAATACGCGCATATGACTTTGAAAACCTTATGAACGAATCCAAAAACGAATGGGACGAATATTTGAGCAAGGGGACGGAATTTATCATACCCGACGACGGCGCGGCGCATTGTTACAAGAGCTGCCTTGCCGATCTGTTCGTCATGCGCGAGGAATTGGCCGATGGATATACCGGCGTTTCCAACGGAACGGAAGCGTACCGTTCGGTGGCAAGCGGCGAACCCGCACTTGCCGCAATGATATTTGACAAAATGGGATATTCGGAAGAATCGCTTTCGGATATGCGGGTTTATTTCGACGGTCAAAACGACGACGGCTGCTGGGCGTATTCCAAAGGTTGGGAGCATGACATGTGGGGCGTAGTATATAACAAGGCTTTGCTTGCCATGGAGCATTACAAACTGACGCGCGATACGGAATTTTTGAGGGAAATATACAAACGCATGAAACGTTCGTCGCTTTGGAATCACTCCGTGCGGCAAAAAAGCAGGACGGACGAAAAATCGCCGTTTTACGGACTGCTGCCGCGAGGCATGGGCGACTGCGGGCTGATGAACGGTTCGGATTATTACGGCGTTTTCTATCCGGGCAATTTTATGGCTGTGGCGGCGGACAGGCTCACTTTGGAGGCGGCGATGATTTTAGGGGAAGAAAACGATATAAAGCTATTTGAGGAAGTTTATCAGACGGCGAAATCCGACCTTATAAAATCCGTGAAAAACAACTCGATAAAAGAGGACGGGATCGAATATGTCCCCGGAATCGCGGGTGCGGACAATTCGTCTCTTTTCGGCTGCCTTTTCGCATATTACCCCGCCGAACTGCTTGATAAAGACGACCCGCTGATACAGGGAGCCGCACAGCTTTTGGAGACGCGCAAAAAGAGCGAGGGTGGCTTGCCCATAGGAACGGGCTGGATGAAAAACGGATTGTGGGCGGCAATGGCTTTGGACAACATAGCGTCGGCGTATCTGCGTATGGGCGAATATGATAAAGCGTGCGCGTATTTCTACCCTGTTCTGAATCATGCGTCGCCGTTCGCGACCTGGTGCGAGGAAAGGGGCGCGGAAAAAAATGCTACCGAAAAAGGCGGCGATATGCAGCATTTGTGGACGCCTGTGGCGGTATGTCAGTTTATGCGCGACATGATGATAATGGAACGCAAAGAATGTCTGCGCATAGCCTGCGCCGCACCGAGGGAATGGCTGGCGGCGGGACAAAAAATCGGCGTAAAGAACGCGCGGACCCATTACGGCAAACTGGATTTTGCGATAGAAAACAAAAATGACGAAACGGTATTCATAAAACTATCTGCCGAACGAACCCTTGACGCTCCCGTCGAATTTCATGTCAGATTGCCGTTTGAGAAGTATTCTCTGGAAATTTCAAGTATATCGGGCGGCTGTGAAATACTATGCGTTGCGGACGAGCGCGTTACGGTTTCGCCTAAAGACGGATTGCGTGAATTATCGTTGATTTTGAAAATAAATAACGGGGATTAATTTATCATGGCGATTATAAACAAAAAAAAGTCAATTTCATCCCGTTTAATGTTGCTTTTAGTGGGCGCAGTTATAGTTTTTTTCGTCGGCTGCGACTCGAAAGCGTCGAAAAATAACGGCGAAACAAATCTTTCGGATTCGCCGAACGATGAAAACGCAGAAACAACGACGGGGTCAACAAAATATTTTGCCGATTATCTTCCCGATAAAACTTACGGGGGATATGAATTTCGCATAGTGGCGCCCGAGGACGGTATGTACGACATGGTGACCGCCGTAAACGTCGAGAAAGAAACAGGCGATACCATAAGAGACGCAATATATAAAAGAAACAGAACGATCGAGGATAGATACGACATAAGATTTAAACAGATAAATGCTACGAACTGGGCAAGTTTAGCGGGAACATTCAAAAAAAGCACATTGGCGGATTCCGACGATTTTGACTTATGCATGATGATTTCCCGCGAGGCATGGGCTTCGGCTCTTACGGGAATGGTCGTGTCGGTCGATAAACTTCCGTATCTCGATATTTCACAGCCGTGGTACGCCCATGACGTAAACAACGAAATAACTATCAACAATAAACTGTATTTCGCGTACAGCGACGAATGCATAGTTATGTTTGAATCCACTATGTGTGTATTGTTCAACAAAAAAATAGTCGGGGATTTCGCCCTCGATGATATGTACAGCCTCGTGAAAAAAAACAAATGGACGATAGACAAATTTTTCAGCCTTGCAAAGGCGGTCTCGGCGGATTTGGACGGCGACGGCGAAATGACAGATACGGACAGATACGGAATATTGTCGCAGTTTGACTCGCTGTATCCCTGTTTTTGGGTCTCGAGCGGCATAAAGACCGTGAGCAAGGACGAAAACGATTTGCTTGTGTTCACGGGCGACGGCGAAAAACTTTACAGCGTTCTCGATAATCTTTATCAAAACTTATTCGGCGGCGAAAAAATATTTTTCGATACCTGGAACGATAAAGGCAAAATAAAAAAATATCCGTTCGGGATGGTGGACGACGACCAGCGGAGAGTATCGATTATGCAGTTCGAGGATAATTTAGGGTTGTTTTTCGTCACGGGCGTAGGAGGGATTCCGGCGTTGCGCGCGATGGAAACAGACTTCGGAATACTGCCGTTTCCCAAATACGACGAGGCGCAGCAAATCTACTATTCGCGCGTCATAGACGGCTGGATAAACTGCGTGTCGAATACCGCGCGGGATTTGGAGCGCACGAGCATAATCATGGAAGCTCTCGCAGTCGAGTCCAAAAACATCACTATGCCTGCGTATTTCGAGACGGCTTTGCTCACAAAATACGCGAGGGACGACGAGTCGCAGGAGATGCTCGATATAATTTACGCGCACAGGACGATGGATATGGGCGATACATTCTATATGGGTGCCGTAAGGGATATATATATGGGACTATTGAACTCAAAGAAAAACAATTTTGCCTCCGCCGTCGAAAAAGCCACAAATTCAATCAATAAAACTCTCCAGAAAGCCAACGAAGCAGTGCTTGCCCTTGATTGATATGGACACAATAAAAACCCCGGTGAGGGCCGTGGTGGAGCTCATACTCAAAAACGGGGACATAAATTCCGGCGCGGCCGAGACAAACATATTCGACATCGGGGGAAATGCCGCGGTTCTGGGCGGCAAGGCGCACCGGAAAATACAGAAGGCCAAATTCGAGGGCTACAAAAGCGAGGTGTACCTGAATGCCGACTTTCCATTCCCCGAATACGGCTTCACCATAAGCCTGGGCGGCAGAGCCGACGGGCTGTTCACCGACGAGTCGGGAAAGGTCTGCATCGACGAGATAAAAAGCGCCTTCACCCCATTTGAGTTCATCGACGGCGAAAACCCCATCCACTGGGCCCAGGCGATGTGCTACGGGTATATGTACCTTGTGGCAAACAACTGCGGCGAAGGGGAGAAGATATATGCAATAAATGCGCAGCTCACCTATTTCCAGCTCGAGACCGAGGAGATGAAGATATACAAAAGATCCTTCGATTTCGCCGAACTCGAATCTTTCGTCGTCGACCTTGTCGCGAAATATGCCGTCTGGGTGAAAATGGAGCGGGACTGGAAAAAGACGCGCAACGCCTCCGCCGAAGAACTCGTTTTCCCTTATGAGAAGTACCGCCCGGGCCAGAGGGAGCTCGCCGCCTCGGCGTACCGGGCCATAGTCGCCGAAAAAAAGCTGTTTGTCAACGCCCCCACCGGGATCGGCAAAACCATATCCACCATATTCCCCGCGATAAAATCCATGAGCCGGGCCGGCACCGACAAGATTTTTTACCTCACCGCCAGGACGGTGACGCGCACGGTGGCCTACGAGGCCATATCGAGGATGCAAAACCTGGGCCTGCGCTTCAAGACCGTCACGGTCACCGCAAAGGACAAGATATGTTTTTTGGCGAACCGCGGCGAGGTGCGCATCTGCAACCCCGAGAACTGCGAATACGCGAGGGGCCATTTCGACCGGGTGAACGCCGCCATCATGGACACCTTTGAGCATAACGATTCCATGACAAAGGAATCGATAGAAAAACACGCCGAAAAACACCGGGTCTGCCCCTATGAGCTCTCCCTCGACCTTTCGTCCTATGCCGACGCGGTGATATGCGACTACAACTACGCCTTCGACCCGATGGTGTACCTGCGCAGGTTTTTCCAGAACAACTTCGACAGAAACTATGTTTTCCTGATCGACGAGGCGCACAACTTGGTTGACCGGGCGAGGGAGATGTATTCGGCCGAAATACGAAAATCGCGCTTTGCCCCGCTAAAAAAGGCCAAAATCATCGGCAGGCAGCACAAAATCCTGAAAAAATGCATAACCGACATAAACAAATATATGTCGGAGTGCAAAAAACGCTGCACCGGCGAGGAAAACAGCCACAAAAACTACATAGCCCAAAAAGAGCACGATGCCGACTTCGCCGCGCTCCTATTTGATTTCCGCTTTGAAGTGGAGAGGTACTTCCAGATAAACAAGGACATAGCGGCCGCCTCCCCCCCCGAAGAAAAGGAGCAGTACCTGGCGCTGCTCCAGGCCTACTTCGACGTGGTGATGTATCAGGTGGTGCTGAACCTGTACGACGAGCGCTATGTGACATACATATCCGCCGAGGAATCGGACCTCACGATCAGGCTCTTTTGCCTCGACCCCTCGTATCTGATCGGGGAGGCGCTGAAGCGCGCGAAGGCCTCGATCATCTTCTCCGCCACCCTGTCGCCGCTCGCCTATTACCGGGAGGTACTGGGCGGCACGGAAGAGGACGGGGAGCAGAGCCTGCCCTCGCCCTTCGACAGCGCAAACCTGTGCCTCGTGGTGGGGGCGAACATAAACACAAAATACAAGGAGCGCGAAAAGAGCTACGCCCAGGTGGCCGAGTACATAAACATAACGGCGCAAAAAGGGGGGAACTACATAGCGTTTTTCCCCTCGTATGAATATATGAAAAATGTGTACGAGATATTCGGGGAGAACCACCCCGAAACCCCCTCGGTCATCCAGACCGGGGGCATGAACGAAGAAGAGAGGGATATGTTTTTAAACAGCTTCCAGGCCGCCGAAAACGGGGAGACCAAGGTATTCGTGGGCTTCTGCGTGATGGGGGGCATATTTTCCGAGGGGATCGACCTCG
>Ga0209737_10001746_pt1 | contig 15357 bp, 10 predicted proteins | sample TergutCu122P3_FD_187284 | JGI IMG/M metagenome (GOLD analysis project Ga0209737, IMG submission 187284) | Cubitermes ugandensis P3 segment gut microbial communities from Kakamega Forest, Kenya - Cu122 P3 (SPAdes) (version 2) | ecosystem: Host-associated > Arthropoda: Insects > Digestive system...
TATATATTTCGTTCGGAGTTAAAGGGCAAGGGCAAGTTTCAGCACGTTCCTTTGTATACCAGTGTTACTTCCAAGTCACAACCACTTTTTAAATAAAGTATGGAATATTATTGAAAAAATCTATCATTTATGTGATATTAGATTAATACCATCGCTTTAAATGCGAAGAAAAATTTTTTTCTTCCCATATAATTAATTTGGTATATAGAGGGTTAAATTCTTAATACCACTAACACCATCTGTGGAAAAATTTTGAATCTCTGTGGGTTCAAGTAAGTTTATAAACCAAGAAATGTATATATATTATTTAGCCATGGTGGATCATAAGGGCATGGCATTGCATCTCACCAGAAGTGACTGTGAAAGGTTTTAAGAATTGCTGTATATCCAATGCAGTGGATGGGACTGATGATTTGTTGTGGAATGGCAGTGAAGGGGATGGGAATGTTAGGACTGTGAGGAAGATGGAGACAGTGTTACTGATTGGTAAAGATAGATAGAATGTGACATGCTCTATTTATTAAGTGTACGAATTCAGTAGTAAAATATTTGTTCTTAGCAGACAGTTTATTTTTGGGGGTTGTCTTAAGATTTGGATAAATATATTTTCCTTGGCAGACATGTTTTTTTTTTCACGGGGTCATCTTAGATTAGAGTGGTCGTGCATTCGGAAGAATATGGTATATTGTAAATGTAGCAAGCTTCCTACATGTACATGTTGCCTTGTTGTACTTTTGGTCAAGACATGTACATGTAGGATGTTTACAACATTTATAATATAAAATATACTCTTAAATATTTATATGCATTTTGTCAGTTTCATCTCCGTATCGAATCAACTTAATGCATGGTCATGGATTATTTAAAACTGATAAATATCCCTCCCTGAGGATGGCCACAAATGTGGCCAAAATTTGTACGTGTAGGAGGCTTAATACATTTATAATTTAATATAAGATTCTCTTAAATGTTTATAGGCATTTGTCAGTTTCATTTCCATGTTGAAAGAATGGTGTTTCTATAGTCATCCAGGCCATAGAATAGTCACACTTGTGAAATTTGTGTGTGTGTGTATATCAGTAGTCCTAAAATTACCAATAATGTATCTGTGTAGGATGCCTTGCAACCACATGTTCATCACACAGCTCCACAGCCAGGATGTTCCTGGTTTGAAAACCGCAAGGAAAATGTTATTGAAGTGCCAGATGATGAGGTATGTTTGGTTGTAATTCTGGTATTTTATAATGTCCTAACCCCATTAAGGACTGCCCTTGGGGAGCTAGTAGTTGCTCAGATAGTCAAGAAACTTCATACTTTTTGTGCCGTATGAAGGTTCATTGGCATGTCCACATGAGCCTGTTGGTTTTTGTTCTGAACCGCATTAGTCCATGCTACTTTGTTTTTGCCCTTTTTCTTCGACATCCAGTCTGCGATACTGTCCTCCCCTCTACATGAAACCTTCCTAGAAGTCTTGTAAGTTTTCTGAAAATAATTTTGTATGCTTTTCTTATATGTATCTTGAATGTTACATAGCATCCTAATTTCAATGTGCACAATTTTGTCTCATAATGTTTTATGATGAGTACACATTATGAAGCTCCTGTGTGTAATTTTTTCCAGTCTTCTATTAACCTTTTAAAGCCTGCTGGTTACGTGATGCCCCAGCAGGTTTAGCAGTCAAGAATTTTACATTCTGCCACACTGTGTTTGTGTGTTTTGTATTTATCTCAGAACAAATAGCAACTTTTGCCCCATATAACATAAATTGATTGGTCTTTATAACTGAGATGAAAAGTGTTTCTGCATGGTACAAACTGGGTCTTTAAATAAAGCAGTCTGTGCTTCGTCTTTAAAGGGTTAATGTTTTCGTCTTAGGTCCAAATATTCTCCTGCAAACCCTTTTCATGAACCCCCTTCGTCTGTGTTCATCCTTTATGTGATGTAAATTTTGTTTTATTTTTCCTCTAAATGAACAGATTTCATGAATGTATGTTTATGTCATTTTCTGTATTTGAATGTACCATACATTTTACAAAATTTTATGTAGTAAATTGAATTACCTGTTCTTTATGTAGCGGATATAAAATATACAACTTATACATTAATAACTTTAATCTAGCATATTTGTATTAGTTAAGTTTTACTAATAATTTACGATGCTAAACAGGATACAGATATCTTAGGGGTGTGGCAAGACGCCAACACCTTGCGCAAGCGCCCAATATTCAGGGCAGCTGGTAATACAAAGAAGACAACAAGTGCTACACTTGTGGATTTATCAGCTGATGATGATGATGATGATGATGATGATGCTGCTGCTGCTGCTGCTGCTTGTGATAATGATATTCAAGTTATTAAAGTTGTGGAATCTCATGCAAGTGAAATTGCACGAAGTGGGAATACTAGTAAGTATTTTGGTTCCTTTCTTCATAAATTGACTTTTTCTTGTGTTCATTGTTCATCTTCCTCACCACTCAGTGTTACTGTATTCATCAGGATCGATGTCGGATGCCAGTTGCTTTTCATTATCGACACTGCTGGGTTCCTTTTATTGGCCATTACTTGTGTTGAAGAGTAACTTCACCCATTCAACATAAAACAATAATTGCCCTCATATTTTGTGTACTGAATATGAAAGATGTGAGCAGGAAAGAGAAGGCTGGTTTGTTTGTGTTTGTGTGTTTTAGAATATCTTTGTGTCAGTATTTTATGATTTCAGATCAAAAGGTCAAATAGTGCAGTTTGAAATATAAAGCCAGCAGGGTGTATTAGAGAAAACAAAAGTGCATCAGTGTGTTCACCATGATATGTAAACATTCAGTGCTAATAAACACTGGCAGGCTGTCAGCAGCAGCCTCCAGACTATTTGTGGTTCAGTGATATTAAAGCAACATCTCTGTACAGAAGATGATTGTATGGATCTGTCCTTAATTTTTTAAATTGTAATTTCTGGTATTTTCCGGACTGTAGGCCTGTTCTCATCCATTATCAGATTTTTTTTATGACTCAACAGCCCATGGGACCCTACGGCTCCTCATCATTGAAGTTTTTAGATCACACTCAGACACACAACATTCGGTAGGACTTCTCTGGACCAGCGATCAGCCCATCAGGGACCTCTACCTAACGACTCACACACAACCCTCACAATAGCCAGACACATTCATGCCTTCAGCAGGATTCAAACTTGCAGTCCCAGCCAGTGAGTGGCCACAGACCCACACCTTAGATCACATGACCACTGGGATCATCCAAATCATTCATTTCTTGCATTGCAAACAAGAGGTTGATTAATACAGTCCTCTAGTGTACAGGGATAGTGTTTTATTAATTAATGCTGTCTAAGTTCATGCATGATAATTGTGAATAATTACTGGGTCAGTTTACTGCAGAGTAGCAACAGTTCAACTAAACACACTGTGATGGAGTTCCTCAGATTTTGCATGCACTGTAGGGACCTCAAGCCTTTGGGTATTTCTAGCAGTTCATGACAGGAAGTCTGTACAGCAACTGTCTGTTCTACTTCCATGAGGTGTAGTTTATATTACTCCAGTAGACAGTTCTAAAAAAATATAACTTTTAAACTGAATAACACTGTGTATATACACATACACACATCTGCGTACGTGAGAGGGAGAAAATGCACTTGCATGCTTGTGCGTGTCAACACCATCAGTCAGTTACAGATGTTTTTTTGAAAATAGTTATTGTGTGTGTGTGTTTGTGGCGAATGATTTTCTACATACCTGATTGCTGTACACCCCATTGTCCTGTATTTTAACCACCTTTTGTGAGTAATAACAGTATGGCAGATGTTTGAGCTTCGGGAGTGTGAATTGCGCCAGTGCCATGTACATTTAGGTCGTGAAATGTGATATGGTAATAAACCATGGAAAAATATGCAGGTTTTGTGAACGTAATGTTTTTATAGAATATTTGGTACAGTAGTGCCTGTGCATACAGTTTCTTTAACTTTTGACAGAGAGAGAGAGATCATAACATTCCTGAAATATTGCTTGTAAGTTAAAAACATTGTATGGTTCACCCTATAACATGCCATGAAGGCACAGGAGATGTAGAGGTGTTGCTGTAGTCTTTCTTCAACCTTAGTGCTAGACGGGGTTGAGTGGTCAGTGCCACACTCCAGCTGTGCTAACCCCAGGAATGAGACCGGGTACCCATTTCCTTACTTGAACCATACGGTGAAAGAAACAGTTGAGAAAAACTGCATCAGAATCACTTCAACAGAGAGGCTGGCTTTATGTTAAACTGAACATGGAATCCTATAATCATACTTACACAATCTACACAGACATCAATAGACAACCAAGGCCAAGTTCATTATCTTTGACTCTGCCCAGTAACCATATTGGCTCGCATTCCATCTTGAGTTTCAGCTGGATGCAGGTATGCATGCCGGACAGCAGGGCACTAAATCATTAGTAGCACCCTGAAGATGGGGGCAGAGTCAGTCCATAAAATTTAAGATCTTTTCATGTTAACAGGGCTACCAGCCTGAGAAGAATGTCACATTTGATAGCTGCAAAAGCTTCAAGACGGTTGGTTGGTTGGTTTGTTAGTTAAAGGTGCTATATTAATACTGAAAGAATGTAGAACTATAAATCTGTGTAATATGAAATCAGGCTATGTGTTTTGTTTGGAACTCATTGTTTGTTCTCAAATATAAGTTAACTCCAAATTTTACATTGAAATACAAAGGGAAAAGGCCTTCTCTCATAGTTGGATGAGTGTGATAACAGTTATCTATTTAACACACTAAACTTTTTATTAAGCCAAAAATTCAGTTTTTATTTGTTAAGTATTGATTTCTTGGTGCTGTAATAAAGTGTCACATTATTTAGTTTTTCAATTTCTTGTATGTTTTCCCAAACTTCTGATTGAGGCTTAATCAGCTAGGGAAACATCACGTCTCTGTTCTTCTAGTTTAAAATTGTGTTCTGTTCTTCCAGTTTCAATTTTCCAGACACCATCCCATAGAATTCCTGCTTTACCAAGACAAGACAATATGAAGAAAACTGAAGGCGTGTTGCAGCACCTGAAATCTACATGTTCAAGTTCCAGTGAAGATGGTAATGGGAGCCACAGTGGTACATTGTCCACATCCAATCGCACTGAAGAGAAGAAGTCAAAGCTTGCTCTGTATGAGGTAAACATTTTTAAGACCTTATTTTGTTACATTAAGCACGTGAACCTGATAGTCTTTCCCTTTTATACCAGTTAAACAGGAAGCTCTGGAAAGAAGATATGATGCTTATTGTCTTTAAAATGTTTCAGGACTCCAAATTAGTTTTACATACAATTTAGGGATACAGTGCTATGCATAATTCTGCCGGTGTATGTTCCAGCTGCATTAGATTTGTCAGATATAACTGAAGAGTTTCTATTATCTCTGTGTGCATAATTTTTGATATGTAAAAAGTATTTCACACAGAACTGTATATTTTTATGTGCCCTGTACCAAATTTCGTATCCCCAGTAACAAATGTCTCAGTTCCATAAAAGGTGGTCATGAATTTTGTCAGCAGAACAAATGTTAATTACTCAAGAAGGAAGTTGCTGCATGGAATTAATTAGCTAGCATATCATACAATATTTGTGAAACAAAGTTGTTTGTATACACAGACATTTTAATGTGTTTAATTTGTTTTTCTTTCTTTCAGAGTTTCAAACTTGAGGAAAAGAAGCAGTACTTGGAACTTCTACAGAAGTTCACTGATGTTCCGCTTCAAACTCCAAATAGGCATCCTAGATCAATCTGGAATACAAGGTAATTTTTATGGCTATTTCAGTGGAAGCCTATTCAGTTTTTGTTTTACATCATCTCCAGTATTGTTTGCGGTAATGTGACCCTCCCATGAGATGAAAATTGATGTGATTCTTAAAATCGTAACAAAATCAAATTTGATGCAGATTATGAAAGCATTCAGGTCCATTTTTTTATTGTTACAGTATTGATGTGCAGTGTGGACATTTCACATACAATCTCAAGTCGTAATAAAACAGAGTATTAAAAAATTGAATGGAGACATTAATTGTTTCTGTATCAGATGAAATGACAGGACGATTGTCAAATACATTGGCAAGGGTAATGTTATTTCTACTGTGACTAGGAGTATAGAGCAGGGCTGGTGAACCTATGGCATGCGTGTCCTAAAGGGCATGCAGAAAGATTTCCTTGGGATGCAGCGTTCACTGCTGTACCAATTTTTATTTATTTCTTTTGCCCGTACAGTGTCTCTGTATTGTGAAAGAATATGTGAACATGTGCCTATATCTGACTGCCTAGAGACTGTATGTGAATTACAGCTGCTGTGAAATCATACTGCGAGTGAAACATTTCTACACACAAACAGGAGTGGTGGGAGGTGTTGACTGGGTGTTTTGCATTGGCCTGGCAGTGAATGGGCAAATACATGACATTGGACAAAACATTTTACAGTCCCTTTAGTAAACCACTGAGACAAGTGTGCCATTGAGAACCAGATGAGCATCCCCTTCCTAATATAATGGCAGTTGCAGTGTTTTTTTTAAATGACAACTGAATAGTTAGCAATGGATCTTTCTGCTCTCACTGTCTTTGTTGTTTTGTGAGTGAACAGTTAATACCTTCTGACAAACAGCCACAGAAGGCAATAACAAATGTCTTCATACAGATGTGAAAATTTTGATTTGACAAACAATTACTATTATTAATCTGTCTCCTTACTGCATTTCCTTGACTCCAAGACACAATTTTTCACACCTCAAAATTTCTTAAATTGAGGTTTCATCTTCCATTTGATGGTATCTAAAATCGACGTCTAAGGGTCAGTATCAGTCTTAATGAACAAGGCTGTGCTGCATGCATAGCTCTTGGAGCAACCCAGTGCTAACCTGACATTAAATACCTGTCATCCTTGGTGCAGCAGCAAAAGTTGTACTTATAGTACAATAAGTTTACTTGCTTTCCCTTTTTCATATATCCTGTTAAAATTTTAACTGTCACAGTGGCATTTCTGTTGTTGTTTGTACAGTATTAATAAATATTGTTATTTTTTAATTATCTGTTTTAAACCAACACATTCATTATTCATTATTCAAATAGGCTTCCTGCAGTGTTTTAATTGATTTTATTCTGTCCATTTTGTGTTGTTTAATAACAAAACAAAATGAATACAGGTAAATGTACCCTTAAAATAAAACAAATATGACAGAAGTTAATAATTCCTTTTATTTTGCACAAACTTGCCATTATTTCCTTATTACTGTCACAAATTCATTAATGTTGCCTCTTGTTAGGTAGGCTTAATACTGTGGTTATCAATAACAAGTGATTTCTAAAAGTAGCTCATTTAAAATCATTCAGAAACATCAATGATTACTTAAACAGGCTGTCTCAGAATGCTTTCAAGTATTTTCTTTTTTCACATTCTGGAATGATTTTTACAATAAAAGTAATATACATGTAATAATTACAAAATATTCAAAGTCTTTAATTAATTTATTTATTTATTGGGTTATTCTTTTCAAACGGGGTTGTAGCAGCCCATGTTAATGCCATAATTTCTTCTTTATCTCATTCCTCTAGGTGATCTTTATTATATGTGTAATAAATTATAATGTTCATTATTTATGCAATATAATAATAATATGCAATAATGATGATAATGTAGTAATTAATAAAAATTATGGAAGAGTTAAAGACTTTATTTTGCTGTTCAAAATTCTGGTGGGCACACAAAAGAATTTCTTAAAAATGTATAGTCAGTTTGAGCATGCACCCTCAGGGGGCTTCACCAGCCCTAGTATAGGGTATTGGTATATTTTATTTGCTTGGGCACTTTGAAAAATTGATTGGGGAAAATGTTGTCCAGATTTCTGTTGTACCGAGTACCAAAAACGCCAGAAGAGGATGATGTTTACAGCTCTAGAAACATATATTAGGTTACGAATAAGAGACTGGGGGAGAAAAGAAGTCTTGGAAATTGAAGGGTGAAGAAATTAATGGCTATAGTAAGAAGGTCTTCCTTGAAAACATGGCAGTTACTTGGCTGGGCATAAATTTCCATGCTTTTATAGAAGTTGAAAATTTATTGCCACTCTGAAGGAATCCTGTCCGGTCCTGGGCTTCACATTTTATGTGTGTAAAATTCAGACTATTGTACATTAGGTTTTCCAAATGGTCTTTTCCAATTGAAGTATTTGACCAAAATTTCGTGGTGATGGTATAGTGACAGAGGCCAAGTAGTTGTGACTGACCAATTGCTGTCTAGGCAGTGCAACAGAATTGTGTGGCTCAAGCTGTAGATGCCTTTGAGGAGCATCCTGTGTCTGTATTTGTATTACTTGTAAGTATAGTGTACTTTTTTTATGGTTTTTTTTGAAGGGTTAATGAAGCAGTGCCTATGTTTCAGTGGCAGAACAGTTCCACAAAAAGGCGAAAGCACACAGTTGTTTGACTACGCTGGTAGTGCCAGGGAAAAATTAACCCCAGTATTCATTGATCTTACAAAGCCACAACAATGCAGGTCTCTTGCTAGGAATCGCATAGAAGTGTGCAGGGACAGGGAGGCAGAGCCTTGCACTGCAGGTAAGTTTCTGGCGGTTTGGTAGTACATGATTTACATTATATGTATGCCTCTGCTTTCAATCAAGAACACTTGTTTTACCGTATAGTTTATACATATTTGTTCTTAAACTTGCAGCTTCCAAGCAGAAAGAAGATGTAGATGAGACTCTAAAATTCCCCTTCACAAGGACCAATTCTCTGGCAGATTCATTAAAATCAAATTTTTTTTGTAGAGAAGATCTTATAACAAGCATGTAAGTATCATCATCATCATCATCATCATCATCATGTTCCTGAAGGGTTAGGCGTGTTGCCTGTTCCTTGATCCTCAAAATGAAGTTGGTCCCTCCATCTCTTCTTCGGTCGTCCTATATCGTAATGCTTGTTTTGGTATTCTATTTGTGTCCATCTTCTGTACGTGTTGTAGCCACTTTTTCTGGTACTCTTTTATTTCCTCTACTATGTTCTGTGCTCTCTTTTTTTCCCTAATACATCAATTCTTTTCTTTATCCAATTTTGTTAATTCTAGTAAGTGTCTCAAAAATTTCATTTGTGATGCTTCTGAGCATTGTTCCTCTCTTTTCTTCAGTACCCAAGCTTCACTTCCAAATTTCAATGCTGCTTTAGCTGTAATGTTGTGAATTAAGAATTCACAATAAGCATGTAAGTAAATTGTTTTATTTCTGAAGTATGTTTTATCACTATCAAATTGCACAACAAATTTCACTTATCCACACATACAGGTGATACTCCAACATGTTCAAGTAGTCACCTGTATGTGTGAATAATTGAAGTTTGTTAGTAAAAAAACTTATTTATGTATAGCTGTTGCACAGAAGATGTATAATATTAAGATCATCATATTTCTGTTTTTATGGTAGATGGGTTGGTGGACTTCAAAATCACAAAAAAACAATTCATAATTTTACTGAAATGAAATTTCATTCATGTATTATAGATGAGTCCTGCAATGTCTGCGGAATGTCAACCTGTGATTTACTTCTTCCATTTAGTATTGTAGTACTGCGAGTGTTCAGAGTATGGCCACCTTCCCATACTAAATATGAATGTTATTCCTGACTAGTTTTGAAGGCCACACTGGAGATCTTAGTTTCTGAGCACAGTCCAAGAGATTATGTTATTTTATGTGCTTAACTATTCATCTTGGTTACTTTGTTCCTTATTGAAAAATAAATTGTAATTTCCAAACTCATATGTGTACTTTGTTATACCGTGTGTCTCATATTCTCTAATCAATAGATGGTAGATAATTCATCTCCTTAACTTTTCATACATTTATCACTAAATGTCTACAAATAATTTTTTTATTCTTACCTTCAAAAGTATTGAAGAGGAAATGTGTGCTTACTTACTTGTAATCTGTGTATGTTTAATTTTTATGTAGCGATGAGAAGTACAGGAGGAAACGGGAAGCAAGAGAGAAGCAGGAACAGGAAGAGAAATTGAAAGTCTTGCATTTCCAGGAACGTGAAAAGAAGTTGCATGAGGAGGCACTGGAGCGGATGACAAACTACTTGAAAATCACAGATGCTATTCTTGATGAAGCATTTATTGAAGAAGACAAGGTTGCACTTCCTCAACTGACTGCAGATATGCAGGTAAATTGGAACATATCCTTGTGCTCGTGTATTTAGGATCTTGTGTGTCGTGGAAATTACAATTGTCCAGCATTTGGTCAAACTCTATAACTTGCTTATTAGAGGGTGGCACACAAATGGTTGACATGTTTGTAAAAACAGTAAAAAAAGTGCGTACTCTTGCTATGCTATTTAAATTACATTGTACTCTAGAGTATTTCTTGGATGTGCCGCTAGCTAGCATTGAGTCTCACAAACCACTGCACCTGGATAGAGGCATTTCAGTAAAATGGCAGGTTACGGTTGCCTGACAGTTGATCAGAGAACCACAGTTGTTGTCTTGTTTGCTGAAATTAAGGGCATTTACCACCACACCAGGAGACTGTGGACTATTTTTCGAACTTGATGGGCACCAGAAAGAAACACTATACTATGCTTTTTCAAAAAGTTTGAAGAGGAAGGTGAGTGTGAAGGAAGAGTCTGCATGCTCCAAATGTGCGGTCTCCTGAAGCTATGCAAGCAGCCCTGGCAAATCAGCAAGGAACGCAGCTCAAGTGTGTGGAAAATCTCATCACTCGGTACAAATAATACTTTGAAAGTATTTGAAAATCTCCCATACAAAATTGCTGCAGTGAATAATCTTTCTGACAATGACAAAGTCAGATGACTTCAGTTCCCAACCTGGGCAGCAGGAGAACATGAAATTCTTTTCAACGTACGGTTTTCGGACAAGGTCTGTTTTCATTTAGATGGGATTGTGAGTAAATCGAATGTGTGGTTTTGGTGGATGGAATCTCCTGAGAACTTTCATGGAAAGAGTAGTCACTGCTTTGGTTGCCATGTCCAGCCACAGCTTAATCGGCCCAATCTTTTTGAACAAAACCGTAAACTCTGCGATATTTGCATATACTGCAGAACAACTTCTTGCCACAACTGACAGCATATAGCTCTTGCCTCTGCATACACAGTGGTTTATGGAAGATGGTGTCACATTGCATACTGCATTTTTTATGCTAGATTTGAACACTGTTTTTGGCCCTCACATCATGTCAAACCACTATCTGGATCAGCACAGTTGTGGAAACTTTTGGTTACATGTCTTCCCTGACCTGAATCCTTGCGACTTATTTTTGTGGGGCTTCTTGAAGGTGTTTGCACAAAAACAATCCATTAAATTGGAGATAACAGGAATGCTTGCTGAGTTTACAGAGGGGCTGAGGAAGACTTTTGTTGCCATGTTATTACAAACGTTTGTCAGCTTCAAGAGGTCACTCAAAGGAATGGTGGCCACACCAAGCACATACTGACAAAAAAACTTTACACAGATGCTGAGCAATATGTATGAAGTTTGTAGTTGATAAGCAGTCTTTATGTTTTTTATAAGAAATTTCCATTTGTCCACTATTTGTGTGTCATCTTGTAGCTACATATTTGTTTGAGTTAGTGAACATATTTCTGCATGTCAGTCCCAGTAAAATTACATCGTAGATTCTTTGTATAATTTATTATGTGTTGGATACATGCCTCAGTAATGCCTCCGTAATAGCTCTGATCTTGATGTGGCATGGCACATTCCTTGCATTTCTGTTTATGTTGCAAAGGGAACCTCTCACATATACCAATATATCATTGTATTTTTATGTTTTTTAATGTCCTGTTTCATGTTTGTTTTTACAACAGTCATTTGTTGTTTTTGTTATCACCACCACATTATTATTGTTATTGTTGTTGCAGAGTGTTATTGATGCTGCATTGATTCCCAGACCACCTAATGAGGTCCTTGTTGAGGCTTTTGGATTATCCATAAAACGGCATGATATGCATACCTTGGCGGATCTCAATTGGTTGAATGATGAAGTAAGTCGGCAGTTTTTGTGATAGGAATACAGTGAAAGGTCCCAATAACAAAATGTGTTACACTGTCAGTTATTAAAATTACTGGATTGTTTAATAATGGTTGTCCATATGTGTACTATATTTATGTGGGTCTAATATAACTAACGCTCTTGATTTCTGTTTGTGTGGCGATTAAATTAAGCATGATGTTAAGGTAAAGGTCACCCCATGACATGCTTGTGCAGATGCAGATTTGAGGTGGCAGTATAACTCCTACCCATTCTCAACCTGTCACATGAAGGGGGTGGGTGGTCTCCACCATGCCATTGCTGTTTTACTCCCAGAAAAGACCAGGTACCCATTATACAGGAGGCTGGGTGGTTCTTGGGGCTTGTCTGGATGGCACAGAAAATCTTGTGCCCATCAGGATTCGATCACCAGAACATCCAGTCTGTAGCAGTTTGCTAAACTGACTACTACTCTCTCCCAACCACTGAAGCATGATGATGCAGCTGAAATGTAAGGGGATTTATCATGGCATTACTCAGTCTTTGTTTCCTTCTTTGTCACGTAATGCTCAGAATCATTAGATGAGTACAGAGCATCCCACTAATTATGGCTCCAAGTATAGGGAAGTAACAAGCTTACTTGCAAACCTGCCCAGGTTTTTCTTGTCTTAGAAGCACTGGAATGTGAAATGTCACCCAGTCTTGTTGTGTGTCATATAGAGCACATGGTCATTGCATGTGAGAAATATTTCAGTTGTATATATAGAGGAGAACTTTTGCAAGTATGCGTGAGGGGAATGTGTCGCTCTAAGTTTTTCATTTTGTCATGGTACACAGTCGCGTGTCTCGTGGAAGTTACTTGAACTGCGGGAGGGACTTTCTCTTGGCTCGGCACTCTTTTGTATACATAGTGTCACTGGGAAGCGAGGGTAGTCGCAGGGCACAAAGCACCAGCAAGAAACACCTTGTGTTTCTCTGCTACAGTTTAACGAAGATCTTCGATGTCTTGCTATTTTATGTCCAAACATACTACTCTTCTAAGTTGGGGATCCCCAAGGATACTAGCTTAGAATCCAAAGTACAATGTTGTGCACATTTGTGTCTTAACTGCCTAGCCACTTGAACCTCAGAGTTCCAGCATTGCAGGGAACCAATCTCAGCTTTAGGAGGGGGAGAAAACCCAGTCCCCATGTTCCTTCAGATGAGGCATGATCACATTTACACTCACACACACACTCACAGTGCCACCATTAATTTGGAGGTTCTTTGTCTTCCTGACCTTCTGGCCTCTGTCCACCACTTCACTTCTCATAAATGAACACACTGGTTATTATACCCTTGGTCGTGTTCCACGCCAGACTGTCCAACCGTTCAGGCACGCTCCTATTTGTTCCTTTCTCTCCGTAGCAGCTGACCGCCCAATGCCACTTACTCTTTGGGACTGGCAGAACTTCCAGTGGGTGTGTAGTATTTGAAATATGCAGCATTCTTGGTTCATTAAGACTGACTGTGGAAAATACAACCGTAATGATTACAGCCCAACTGAAAATTTATCGTTTGAAATATTGCTATGTTATGCTAAGGTGGAGTAATATTCAAACAATATGTACCAGAAAAACATGAAAGGTTTGGAACAAAAATAACATGCTCTGTGATTAAAAGAGGCATAGGTCTACATAGAATATGATTGTATTCAGGCAGAGATAGGAAATGTGTGACTCCCTCACATGACAGCTACCGCTGCAACTGCGACTGGGCTTATTGCTAGGTCTAGAAATGTGGGATACAAATTGTACGTGGACCTCCCATAAGATGTAGTTGCATTAGTAGAATTTTGTTTGTAAGGAGTAAACATTGATACCAATAAACTTTGCAGAATAACAAAGAATGCACTTGAAAATGTAATGCAGACATGTTTCTGAGATATGTAAAATTAACTTTGCTTGCTGCAGGTGATAAACTTCTACATGGAAATGCTAAAGGAACGTGGAAAGTTGGAAAATTATCCAACTGTTTACACATTCAACACATTTTTTTATCCAAGACTGTTATCTGGTGGTCATGCCGCATTGAAGAGGTGGACACGGAAGGTACTGCTGCTGTAGTGTAGTCCTTTCTGATGTAATTATCAGTTGAATATCTGTGTATGAATTTATATGCTTGGTTAATGTCATTTGTGCCATATGTTTTAAGTCTTAGTAAATGTAAATATACAAAACCTCAACTAGAATTTGTGTTCATGTTATGGGACTGTCATACCAACATTCAATAAAATCTTCTCTGGCAGGCAGCCATTTCAAGATGTCAGAGTGCTCCAACATTTCAGGGATTGACTTCGTCCCCATCTTCATGGTGCTACTGATAGCTTGGTAAAACCAAAACTGATAGATAGGTGCCCTGCTGTGCGGTGTGCAGACCTGCGTTTGGCCCAGGTGTGGGTTGGAATACGAGCCCCTCTGGTTATTGGGTTAAGTCAAGACGTCATTGCACCTGGCCTGGCCTGTCTATCGCTGGTTGTGTAGAGCATTCAAGTATATGAGGGTGTGCTGATAAGTCATCAGCCCAACCAGGAAGGAAACAAGCTACAGTGACCAAACTCGAGATTTATTCAACATACTCCCCACGAAGCTCAATACACTTAGCCTGTTGCTCTAACTTTTGCAAGCCACTCAAAAAAATTCAGAAATTCGTCCGTCCAACTAGGACTTCGCGACAGCAGTGACCTCCGCATTGGACAAAAAATGGCGACCTTTCATTTTTTTCTTCAGTCCAGGGAACAGGTGGTAGTCCAGCGGGGCCAGATCTGGAGAATAAGGTGGGTAATCAAGACATTAGAAGCCCAGGTAGGCCAGTTTCTTCTGGGTTGCAAGTACCTGGTGAGCCAGGGCATTGTCGTGCAAGAACAAGACCCCCTTGGTGACCTTCCCTTGGCATGTTTCCTTCAGAATGGCCTTCATTTGCACCAGCAGAAATGAGTAATACTCCATGTTGAGAGTTTGGCCCTTTGGAAGATAATCAATGAGGAGGATGCCGTCTTGATCCCAAAAAATCGAGGCGAGAACTTTCCCAGCTGATTTTTGCACTCGGAATTTTTGGGGGCGGGGTGAGCCGCTATGCCACCACTCCATTGATTGTTGCGACAGGAAGTCATTTGGATCGCACCAAAAAATTCCAAAAGTTGCGCAGATGACTGGCACCATTGACGTTTTTGTTCTGCGTTGAGACATTTTGGGGCCCACTTTGTGGAGAGCTTCTGCGTGTCCATATCTTCATGAATGATGGACCCAACCTGCTCACGTGAGATGCCCAGTTGCTCAGCTATTGATTTAGTCAAAATCCGGCGGTC
>Ga0209737_10001747_pt1 | contig 15356 bp, 8 predicted proteins | sample TergutCu122P3_FD_187284 | JGI IMG/M metagenome (GOLD analysis project Ga0209737, IMG submission 187284) | Cubitermes ugandensis P3 segment gut microbial communities from Kakamega Forest, Kenya - Cu122 P3 (SPAdes) (version 2) | ecosystem: Host-associated > Arthropoda: Insects > Digestive system >...
TCTAGGAGTAGTTGATTGGGGTTTCCTGAAACCACTTCTGACCATGTTCTGCCATTTGTTCTGCTACTTTCTGCCCGATTTGCATGAATAATTGGATTGGCTGTGCTTGCCCCATAGTGGTACACGTGGTGACAATTATGTTTAAGCAGGATAGCATCATTTAGCCTACCAATTCTTTCCAGTAATAGTTGCTTCTTATCATTTAGGTGTAATAGGAGTGCTTCGACTTCGGATAGTTCATATTGTGATGCCGCTAGCTCTTCCTCAGTAGCTAGGAATTCATACGTTCGTGTTCCATTGTCCACTATGGAATTCACACACGTGTTGTATATGGGACGCACAAGGTGACGAGACGCTATCAAACTCATTGTGTCGAAATGTTTCCGTTCTCCCTCCAAAGTTTTCGTTGATATCTGCTTCAATTAATGGAGCACAAACTTCACACCGCCTTTGTTGATAAACCATACAAAACACATCAGAAAATACATTTTTTCACACAACACGACAAAATCGCGATCTGCCGACACATAATTTATGTATTGTTCAATACAATGTAACACTCATGCGAGATTTGAGGTTAGTCATGGCAGTGAAGATTTCTGTTGTGGCCTGGGTTATGACACCATGTAGACCTTCTCTGATAGGTGGGCTCTAATGTTTGGGAAGAATATGCTATTCCAGTCTTTACTTCTACCCTCAAGTTGGAGGTAGCATGCACCCACTGTGTCATAACCCAGACCACAGTATGAAATTACACCTATGACTGTTGGTTTAAATCCTGCAAGAAACATGAGTGTTGTCATCTCTTTGCCTGCTGATGGTTGACTTCCTGCTTAAGTGTCATTTACCACCTGTCCTATACCATGAATCATGAATTTGTGCATTTTATACTTTTATAAAAAGCATTAGAAATGGACTTTCTGAGTTGATAAATATGTATAGGGCACATTCTCATAAATGGATGTAGTAATCATAGAGGATATTTGATATTCCTTTTACTAATTGCATTGGTATGCCGCACGGTATTTATGATATTACTACAGTTACGTAAGTGACTGAAAGAAGTTTCTGAATTCTCAAGGCATGTAACAAAGTGCTAGTTATTTTCAAGCCAAGTTTATTTTGAAAGTTATGATAAAAAGCTGCAGTTAGCACACTGCAAGAATATCTTACTGATATTGGCTGGACTGAAAAACTTTTATGGGTAATAATTATGGTATTTCTACACTACTTCAGGCCTTAGGTTCATAGTGTAGCTGCACGTACTTAATGCGGAAATAACAAGAAATGTATTGATGTAGTCTGTAATGGTCATTAGTTTTAATTTTTATACTTGAGTTTTTATGTATTTTAGATAGTCATTGTAATGCCATGGTAGATACAAAATGTCACATACATGATTTTATACTATCCAAAATTGTTAGTGTGTAAATTAGCCTTCGTAAATAAGGATGTGACTTATGCCATTGTGTCTCTCTATTCAGTTATATGAGTCAGAATGAAGACCGTAGTGTGTTGAATTAGGGATGATCAAAGTACAGGTATGTCTCATTGTATGGCAGGGGTACATTCCTGAAAAACGTTATGCAAATCAAACACAGAATTCCCATTTACAACAGTGTATTTCCTGGGGGTTAGGGGATTGGAAACCTCATCCTATATAGTGTATGACTACACCACTAGTGGACATCTGGACCTGCACAATATATAATTATGTTCTTTATGTACAGTATACATACATTTCTATACTATATATATATTTATTTCTAATGCATTGAAATTGTAAGAGACTCATGTCCATAATTTTGGTATGGTTCATTCTGATAGGAGTGCAATAGTCTTGCTACACAAATACTTCAGGTCCTGACTCAGCACTTTCTGTAAATCCATCAACGTTAGCACATGTTGTATGTACGCTGCTGTGAGCGAATCTAACATTATGCCATGTGTCAACAATTCACCTTTTTCAAGTCAGCTTATTATGTTGAATTTCTCTTCAGGATGGATTATTATTCACCAGTTTTTCACTTAGATTTCACTAGTTGATGTAGATTTATGTTTCTCACTGATGTTGGTAAGAAAAAACCAATGTTTAGAAGAGGAAACTAGAGGAGCCGCATCATTATACCACTAACCAAATTAATCCGTACACATCGCTGATGGCTAGCCTCCAACACAAGACAAGAGTGATCACAGATCGTGCATGCCACATCGCGCTCAGCCAAAAGTTATCATGTATCGTCTATGCCATATTGCAATAAACCTAACAATATTGCGTAAATTTGAAAAGTGGTGTAAATTTTCAAGTTGTATGACAGCAAAATCACACAAAAAGAAATTGTGTAAAGAGAAACCTGCCTGTATTATGTTCAACATTCTGAATTACAGCTTTGGTTGCATAAAAGAATGTGATTCTAAAGGATACAGGGTGAAATATAGCAACTTTTAACAATTCTTTAGCATCAGGTTTGATAGAAACATGCATATCTCTTCTTTATTTTTGTATTAACATGCATGGGCCTGCTAGTAGATCTGTTGATGAGTCACACTGCACCCAGAATCTCAGTACTTAGTACTGTATTTTGTACTACCAGTATTTGATCACTGAGTACATATTTTAAATGTTATCATTCTTCAGTGTTCTCCTGTAATGTATATTGCAGAATGCAAACCATTCAATAGTCATCCTACACTTCACTTACAGCATATATAATAGGCATTGGATTCCAAAGTAACATTTGTTTTATGTCATGATCTGACAGATACATAAAGTACCTCCATACTCTTATGTATATTAATGTACATAAATTATGTATATGTACGAGTTTTTATACATAGAGTTTTTGACAGGCATCTTGTTACAGTACTTATGTTTGTCATTTGCATATCTGAATTATAGAATTCTGTGACAGCTGAAATTTCTAGTTACATGATGTACTCTGATAGTTTTTTAACTTTGTGTTTCAAAACAGAATAAAATCTGTTATGTTTCTGGCTTGGCGGTGATGAATCTGTGTACAGTAGATATGAAGCCAGGCTGTAGTAGCGCTAGCATTAGAGAGTTAAAATAAGTTTTATACTTTTTAATAGTTTATTTACAAGATTTAAGTGAAATAGATAGCCATGATGAATATATAAATGGTCATTGGGTTATGTATAGGATGTCACAGATGTATGAGTGAAAAATTCATATTACATTTTGTATTGTTTTTTTAATCTGACATTGTATTGTTTTATTAATGGTACTGTTCCATTTAATAGGAAGTTCCTAACTTTGCTGTTTGCTGTGTGGTGAAGTCGGGAATGTTAAGGCTACTATTATAAATACTTTAACACTGGTAATAATTGCTGTGGGTTATTTGAGAAAGTTTTGCATTTTAATTTACAAGTATTTCCTACCTAGGAGTTTTAAAGTTGTGATGTTTCAGAGGTTAATCACTCCAGTTCTGCAAATAGTTTCAGATTCTCACATAAATTTATCTTATCTACATATGTTATTTTCACCAAATTAGGTTTACAGGTAAGCTTCATTAAAGGAAGCTTGGGATTAGCAAACCACTACTGTGCTGTGAACTTAAACTTGTATAGTCTTTGCCCAGTTCACTGGCAGCTGTCACATATTGCAGTGTCTGCACCAAAGGGTTAAATTACAGATTATTGACTCTGAACAAAAAAGTTTGATGTTCATATATTTAATCATCAACAGAATACCATTTGTGTAAGTTCATAAGCTGCCTTGATGTGTAAGTAAATGGGAAGAATATAACCACCCATTTGCCAGGGTAAAAGAACACGTTATGGTTTTACCAAGTTATTAGGTTACAGAGAGGATGAAAAATTCATAAAGCAAACATAATTTTGATGTCATAATTATTATGAGATGAAAACCAGTGAGACAGTAACTGAGTAACTTACAGCTGGAGATGTAAGTGAAATGATAGATTATGCATCTTGTTGATTATACATCTGATATGTTCTCTTTGAAGAACTATACAAAAATTAGCCTTGGCCCCAGAAATTTGCCCTATTATCAGTGAACATTGAATATATGGCAGTACCACATACTTCTTTTATGGGTGTTTCAGTACTTCATTTCCATACAAGAATTTTTTATACCATCTTAGTGCACTAAACTTTTATCATATTTATTTATGTTAAAATCATCATCTTGTTTGCATGGATTATCTTCAGGCAAGATATGTGGTGACAAAAATTTGTAGGCTTTACGGGGTATCATTGTTAGTTACTCTCATCTGGTCACTATGGCGTATTGCTATATTACAGGTCATGCTCCAGAAAATACACTTGTCTCTTCAGAGGAACACCTTGCATTGTGGGTAAATCTTAGCTGTCTGTTTTCCTACATTATTTTTGTGAGATCTAACTTGTGCACACATGATCCTACTCTGATATCGACAGTGCCTTGTGTGGTTCAATAATATGTTTTTGCATTACAAAAGAATATAATTGAATTCTATTGCACCTGGGTTTAATGCCGTTGCCAGAAACCAGTCCAGGGGTTCTGACACCTTTCCTGGAATCTGCTAATGTAGGAAAAGAGAACTTTCATAAAAAATCTAATATGTGGCAAGATATGCAGTATGTCAAGATACTTGTGTAGGACAGCTGACCATCTGCCTGCCAGAATCAGTCAAAATCGTAATTAGGTTTGGCTGTGTCTGGGATGATGATGATGATAAGGAGGAGGAGGAGGAGGAGAACAATGACAATTACAGTGATGATCATTATAATTGTTATTTTGCTTAACTAGCATTTGAAATTATCAACCATTTTACGCTTTTGATGTCTAGTCATAGCTGAAACTCTTATCATAAATAATAGACACTAATGACAATTTTCAATATTTTCATAATGCGAGAAGAAACATTTCCATGTGGACTTATAGAGTGGTGTCTTGTTTCTTTGAATTAAATGAGTACTGTCATTTTTTTGTGCCTTGTCAGTAGTTATACATGATGAAAATTATACATTTGGTTTCCATGTCTGGCTTAGGTAACAACTTCATGTTGTAAATGTCCATTTGAACTGCCCAGCATCCAGTTACTGATTGCAGTATCATCAGTGGTTTACACAAGACTTATCTCATAGGGAATATCTACTGGGGAGTGTCAAGTCGACTGTATAGCCATGAACTATAACTGTATAGTAATCACACAGCTTGCATGTGATCACTGTAGATGGTTCAGTTTATTCAGCAGGTGCCATAGTAAATCCCCACATCCATGACTACATTTCACTGGCCACAGGCTGAAATGAAGAGAACCAGTGTCACAAGAGTTCTTGTGATGAAGTGGCACCTGATACTATAAGGGGTTGGGTTTGTTAAGTACCTGAGTTTGAGGAATGCTCCTCTTGCCCTGCAGTGGATTCACTATCCTCCTAGTTGGGTTACATAACACTTTCACTTTGAAGGATATTATTTGTTGCACCAATTGCTGTGTATTTTCAAATGATGATTGATAGTCATTGTGCATCTGCTGTAGCTGTTTTTCAAGTTCCCCTATCACTTGTCTCATTCTTGGAGCCTGCTGCTCCTGACTGCTGAAGGGGATTTCATGTGAACAGAGTTGGCCAGCTGCTTCACTTATCTAACTTTCGGAAGTGACATCCCCAAATGTCTCTTCCACATTCTCATATAAATTTCTCAGAAGTCTGCTAGTTGGTCCTTGCTGATAGCTTCAGGAACCAAAACCCCCCTTCATCTCCTCCACAGTCCCAAATGAATTTCTGCAAATTTTGGTAGATGGTCCTTGGTGATAGCTGTGTTGTGCACTGTAAGTTTTTGTCAGAGGAATTTTGCAAATTCACTGGTACACTTATTCAAGCCAGGTAAAAATTGCGTTAGGGAAATATTTGGATGTGATACGACATACACATAATTTGGGGTTTTCATGTTGGTGAAGAATGATATTGTGGTCTTCAGTTTATGACGCTCTGTTCAGACTATGAATAATGGAGAAGTTTTATCAGGAATAAAATTCTGATGACATATACAAATATCAAAGGACATGTGTGTGTAAATGTATGTGTATGTGTATCCATAAACATAAAGGTATACACAGCACAAAATTTACTACCTGAAATATGGATAGCAACACTACCACCAACCTGAACTGGCATTATATATAGCAGTGATATTAGCAATAGCTGTTTTGTCTGTGTGTGCTGATCTGATACACATTAGTACTTCCAGGGTGTTGTTCAGAATCTTCAATTCTCTGTAAAGACAAATGACCTGAGTGATTTTTTAAGTTTGATTGCAAAATCCTTTAAAGAGCAGCTGAAGCATGGACCATGATGTCTTTACTTGTAATACTGTATACAAGGTCATACCAAAGAGAGACCCCAGTTTAATTGTATGCATTTATCAAAATACATGACAAACATCATTGTGTTTGGTGTCATTGAACACTGGAGTTAAAGAGTGAAGTCAAGTGAAAATATTTTCATTTAATGCATTGTGTCCATCAAATATCATCTCTGGTTGTCTTTGACAGTTTTTGCTACTTACACCATAGTGAGTACACTGTTGCTGATCATTGCTGTGGAATTTGTTTTCCACAAACAGTATACCCTAAGAAGAAGTCATGTGAGTTGAGTCTGAAGAGAATGCTGTCTGGTGTCAGACTTATGGATAATGTACAGGACATTGATTATATATGAAGAACTAAGTCATAACAATGTTACCATGAACTTTCATCACTGCACGTGCAGTCAAGGCACATCTTGTTGACAGAAATGTTTCTTCAAAATTGACTCCAAAAGCTCAGAGTAATGGGAGAGAATGTTCTTTGATAATGTACATGTGATAGCAGCCCGCATACTTATCTTTGTACAAGAGTGTCAGCAATACCACTAGATGAAACAGCCCAATACCTTGTGAATTATTGGTGATGTAACAGTGTCTGCATTATTTAATATAAGTCTGTGCAGCCCATATGCACACATTTTGCTTGTTAACACGGCCAGTCACAGGAGGATGAACTTTGTATACAAATTTCTGTGCAGAACTTTTGGATTTTCTTTGAGAAATGGCACAAATTAACTATCAGAACTGAACTTTCTGTTCTCCAGCAATTGCACAAAGCATTGCCACATTTGTCATGTGTGGAAGCAGTTTCAGCTCTTGCAGACAGTGAATCTCCTAAGGCAAATTGTTAAGAAACAAGTACACATACTTTAGACTGCGCAACATTGTTAATTGAATGCATTTCATGTTATCTGGTGTTCTACTATCTCCATGCATATTGTCATATATGATCCCAATTTTTTTAAACTTTCTAATTAATCCATCTATTGCAGTCCAGCTAGACTGTGTAAATTCATATTCAAAATTCATGCATTAGTCACCCAGTACAGTAGCCACTTAAAACCTATGCTGTTCTGTTGTGTACACCATTTTGTTTAACATTGCTTCATGATATTGATGTTAGCAACAGCACACTTTGCCATGAGTGATGTGATCAGTGACATCAAACAATGATGTCACATGTTTCAGTAAGTAAATACAGTGAAAACAGTAATGTCTTTCTGGTAATATCCTATAATATTATTATGTCTCATGTAGTCTTATAAAAACTTTTGTTCCTAGTACTTAAGGTATATTTTGTATACCCCATGTGCCTGTAGTAGGCCTATTCTTGTACCTTCTTTTGTAATACTTGTATAATAATGAAGCATCAACATTGTACTTACAAAATGTAGAAATATATATGCAAAATAAATGTTTCCAAACTCATTATAATTATGTCATATTTATTCTGCATACTGCCTAAAACTTTGACAGGCATGAGATAAAAATTTGTTGCCTCTCTCTCTTGCATGCCACAAGTAGGATACAGACCTCTACTTCTCTTGCTTTGCAATCATTGCTTGAAAATAAAGCATAGTGGGTTTCTGAGTTTGGGTCGTGTTGATTAAACCCAAGAGTCTGGGTAATTAAAATAAAAGAGTTCTTTGTATTTTGTATCTTAGCTCAAGGAGACATTTCATGTAATATGCCAAATGTAGAACAGGAAGCGAGGTATGTGGCCTAACTGAAGAGGAAGGAATTTTTCCAAATTCAGAAGGTGAAATGGAGTCTCCATCATGTTTCATACATGTTCATCAAGTTTAAATAAATTTTCTGCACTGTATGTACTGATAATCATAGTTTGCAGGCATGTTTAATCTTCATAATTCAGAGAGAAGCCATTGACAGCTCAGTGCCAAAGATGTAAGCTACATGACTGAGAGCAGGAATCCCGAGTCTCAATAGGGCAAGAGGTTGTCTCTTCCCCACATCATACTTGTCTGCTGTGGGTTCATGCAGCCTCCTATCCAATGGGTGCTGGGGTCCCGTAGGGATAATACAGCAAAAGCATGAAGCTCATCTCATTCTAGTGTTGATGTTCAGAATGCATGGAGTTACATGTCCTCTACCCCATATGTGTTCATAGCATGGTGCTTATGCACAGGGACAGCTTCAAAATTTATTGAAAGTCCAAGAGTGGCATGCTCCATTTGTATGGTGGTACTGTACTAGATTTTCTGGGGCAGATCTCTGCAGAGATACTAAGAGTGAAGCTGAAGCCCATGTTCGTTCTGTAGGAAAAACGTTTACTACAGTATGATGTTGATATCTAGAAAATTTGGTATTTTAAATAATAAAATAAATGTGCCATGATAATGGTTGAGGTATGTTGGTAGATGTCAGAAATTCTTCAGCAAAATAAGTTATGACTGTGGCAGCAGGGTTACCAAACAGTCGACTGATATACATTAGTACTCCTCATTGTAGGGGTGCTCCCACAGACATTTGTTTTAGAAGTAAATATGCGGGTTTTGTTATTTTAATTACCATTTCAAGCAGTTATTTGTTTACTACTGCAGGTGTAGTATAATGTGTACTCTTATTTTGTTTTTTTAAGTCGGGTGGACCAAAAGTCTACCATCAAGTTTAGAGTAGATGTAGTGTTAACCCTTTAAATGCTGAGTTAAATCCCATCTGCCACTTGCTGGCATTATTAGGAGCTCACCATATTCTCCTTGTTAGCAGGATAAGGGTTAAATAATTCTGTCATACAAATGTATGGGGAATGTTGTGAGGTGTCAGTTTCATTTCAGTAATCTCATATGAACTCAGCATTATGTACGTTAGATGGTCACAGTAAAACAATAACAATGAACCTTGGTCTGTAAAGTCAATGACACTCTTAAGTCCAAAGGTTTTTTATGCAAGGCACTATGTAGAATTTTACTTGTTTGCACAAACATATAAAATCTGAAACCATAATAACTACTATTTTCTGGGTTGTGGTGTCATGAAATTTGCTAGAAACAAAATCAAGTGTTTAAATTTCCGAATGTATGATGGTAAACCTCCGTATCATCTGTTGACATTTCACACTGTAACCAGACATTCATTTTCAGGCCTAGTTTGAGTCCAGCCTGGGAAACTTTTTGGGAATATACATAATAACATTGTGTGTGGTTGCAGGTTTGAGTCCCTTGCCCACTAGAAGAGAGAAAAGAAAACCTATGACACAGGGACCAGTGATTTCAAAAACAATTCTTCAGAGCATTTAGAGAGAGCACTGAACTCAGCATTCAGGACCCAAACGATATGGGTAGGCGTAGACCTTCACAACAGCATAAAAGAAAACAGAAAGGTAGGATACTGCACAAATGCAACAAGGAGAGAGCAGGATGCTGGGGAGTTGTTTAGAGGTCTGGCTGGGAGACAGTATTACGGTATAAACAATATGTGCCATCGTCTGTACAACCGTGACTTTGAAACTAATAAACACCCAAATCTGGAACTTGACATTAAGTTTGGTGTTAGTTATTAAACATTTTTAACAGCAATTTGACTCAGTGAACACACTCCTGTGATCCCTGAGAGTCTCATAATCACAGCTAGCCGATGGCTAGTAACAATGTTGGCTAGCCATGCCACTGAGAAAGTAGATTGAGCTACGCTTTTAGAGCAAGAACACTGTAAGTTTACTTCATACTGTATTCTGAAAGTATGTCATTAAGAAGTGGCATGAGCTAGAGCACTGTAAACATGGGTCTCTAACCTGCAGGCCACATAATACAATGTGGCCGGCAGCCACATTTGTAAATTATTTAGGTGCTATATAAATTACATGATAATTTAGGCAGTTAGGTATACCACTTGTTATTTGTTCATGTGCGGCCCTCAAATCAGCCCACAGTAACTGGTGTGGTGCTTTGCCAAAAATGGTTGGAGGCCCATAGTTTATGATTTGGGTCTAAGGTCTTGCATCCATACCTGGAGAAAGTACTTTGTTCTACAAGTAAAGTGCCCTTCATTATTGACCAATTGCAACCAAACTTATACCAATTTTAGTGCAAGCGCAGTGAGTGATAGCTGTGGAGTTTCAGCAAGATCCATGGAATAGAAGGCTACTGTGGAAAAAGTACTTTGTTCTTCAAGTTAAATGCCTTTCAATATTGACCGTTCGCAACAAAACTTATACCAGTAGTAGCACATGCGCAGTGAGTGATAGGTGTGTAGTTTGGGAAAGAACCATGGAACAGAAGGCGAGATACAGTAGATAAGGTAATCTGTTCTTCAGGTATTTCATTATTGTCTGCTCGCAACCATACTGATATCAGTTGTAGGGCATGCGAAGTGAGTGAAAGGTTTCAAGTTTCAGAAAGATCCATGGAAGTGAAGGCGCGAAACATGAGAGAATGAACTTCGTTCTTCAAATTAAGTGCCCTTATTATTGTCCAAATGCAACAAACTTATACCAATTGTAGTGCATACACGGTCAGTGATAGGTGGGGAGTTTCAGGAAGATCCATGGAACAAAGGTGAGATACCGTGGAGAATGTACTTGGTTATTCAAGTAATGTTCCCTTCGTTATGGACCAATTGCAATCAAACCTATACCAACTGTAAAGCATTCACAGTGAGTGATAGGTGTGGAGTTTCAAAAAGATCCATGGAACAGAAGGAGAGATACAGTGGAGAAGGTACTTCGTTCAAGAAAATGCCCTTCGTTATTGACCATTCACAACCAAACTTATACCAACTGTAGCACATACGCAGAAGGTGATAGATGTGGAATTTCAATTCGCTCAATATGAGAAATGCCTACACAAGGTACCTTGGGAACCATGACACATCATCTGAAACAGAAACTAAAAATCAGTGTAGAAGATATGATAAGACTGAGATGGCAAGAGAAGTATTAAAACTTCTGGACATTAAAATGGATTTGTAGCACCTACTCCTTGCATAGGAAGGTGAAGGTACATGTAGCAGCTCATTCCAGTCGAGTGGACAGACCCACTACTCCCTTCCTGCTAAGTGTCTTATTCACACAACCACTTCTGAATTACGTGTGCACCCATATGAGAATATTCCTACACATTGTGACCTCATGTCCCTTCCTTTAAAAAAATAATGAGTAAAAGATAGGAGGCTCTGCACAAGCAAAAACCTGGTGCAAAATCTATGCTACTACCCTACCCCATATTTGATCTTAGACATCCCGATGTGTTGCTAGAAATAGCAGAAAATGAAATTAACAATAAGTCGAACACATCAATATTTATTAATAGGAGTAGGCTACATGTTTTGACCCTTATCAGGCCTTCTGTTTAAAACAAGTCTTTAAAATACCATGTACATTTCTGGGATCCCATTAATGTTTACAAATGATAAGGATGCCATTATGTCTATGTCATATTGTACATCTAAAATTCTCATTAAAATCGTATACTTGTACAAAAACAAGAGGAATATTCAGGATATTAATAGTGTAAAAATTTTGGATAAAAGCATGACCAAAGATAGGTTGATATTGTTAGTATCTCATATGAAGGTGGAAGTGCTTGCGGTACATCATATGATGTCGTGTTTCCCTGCGATATCTCTTTGGTTGTCAACCTTGATGAGTTGCAGCGTGGATGGAATTGAAAGTTCGAGCAGCTCCCTATGATGTGTCGTTAATTGTTTAGATGTGTAAAGGCGTACAGGCGTGGATTCCGTTTGATTGTTGCTTTGTGTATTGGAGTGAAGTGTTGATCAGTTGTATACTCGAGTAGGTATTGTAATATCCAATTTTCACTTTCACTTATTCACTGATTTAGGTTGATGTTAAAAGTACACTTAAGAAGGTATCATTAAATCCAACTTTTACTTTCACTAGTTAACTGACTTTATGTTGCCGTTAACAGTATCAGACTTTATGTTGATGTTGGAGGCACACTCAAGTAGGTATCGTAATAACTAACTTTTGCTTTCACTGATTCACTGGCTCTATGTTGACATTATGAGTAACAAGTTGAATAGCATGTGTCATGGTAGAATAATTCCTTCATACTGTCGCTGGCTAGGGTGACTGTCACCCTAGCCAGCGACAGTACAAAGGAGTTACTGTAGCAAGTTGGTTGATATTTTAATCATAATATTTCTTTGAAACAAGAATTTTGCATGCTAATCATTTTGTCAGCATGCTTGTGGAAGAGGTCTACAAATTTTCCAAAAATCTAGGACCCACCTAAAAATTTTGGTTCCACACTGAGAACCCTTAAATATTGGGCACCACCATACAAAATTCAGTCACTGGGCAACCTGCTGCCCACGATTTGTGCACCCCTGCCTTGTGGCATGCATGCCTGTGGTTTGTCACTGCCCAGCTAGTGTAACAACAATGCTACTTGCCTCTCTCAGTATTATACAGGGAACTTCATTTTTTCTATGTTTATTTAATGACACTTTCTCAACTCTACAGGTCATATAGTGAAACAGTTGAGTAAACTAGAAAGGACATGGAAGCAAACATTCATGGCACATTGTAAAGTGCTGTCCAAGAATTTGACTGGGTAGGACTGAGAAAAAAACCATAAAAACTTAACTAGAATAGTCAGCCTCCAAGCCAACAATCAAACACAGGATCTGCCTAAGATTTTGTTAACTGTAGCAGTGTTTCCTCTTTGTTATATATTCAAGGTGGATATAAGAAACAACATATGCCTGATTTCAAGCTTCCGCTACATTGTAAATGAGACCTTTGCTGCGTAACATCAAAGAAGGGCGAAAATCTCAAGGCACAACCATTTGTAAATATCTTTACTGTGCATGAATATTTTTCACCCGGGAAAATTCACGAACTAAATGTACGAATATTTTCCTACTAAACTGCTGAAACCTACATTCAGTCATAAGAACAGGTTTCTAAAATATAAATGCCACTTTTATTTATTCTTCATTGATATAATAATCATGTCACAACAAAAACAGCCTCTTGAGAGCTCAATTATACTTCAAGTCTTTGGTAACAGACTTCACTAGCATGATCCTGAGACCATGACAAGTAATATTCCAATTTTTTAATGAGAAGCCGCAGTTTGTCTTTTTGAACAAGTGAAGTTGATAAATGCTCACTAAATCTCTTGGTAAATTCCGTCTTCCTTGTGTTAACGGCATTAGGATCTGCAACAATAATTCAATTAATTTATTACTGTGCCTGACACCACTTCTGCTACTATTCCTACTACTACTACTACAACTGCTGCTGCTGCTGCTGCTAATACAACTGCTTACCTCAACTACAGTACCCAGTCATTCACAGAGTTTCTATATCTCATTTTATTTTGGAAGTAAAAGGACTAAAGCTGACCCAGTGGTCTTAAGATTTACAAAGGGATAGAGTTTGTTAATCCATTAAGCTCAATGTCTGCATACCTTTTGATTCAAATACAAACCTCCAACAGCTGCTGCACCTAACATAGTGGAAAACAGAATATAATCCTTCTAGTTGTTCACTGACACCTTAGTTACCTGTGTTTTTGAAATGTTTTGCTTCTGACAGTAAGCGGTGAATATCTGAGAGAGATGCCTGTAGGTAGAAACTGTAGTTGCTGTCTTCTGGCCCAGCCAAAATACATTCAACATCCTTCTTCATGCAGATGACACTCTCATGTGACCCACCCATCCATGTGCACTAAAGACAAAACATGTTTATTATGACTGTGTACCACAAATACAATAAAACCAGTTAAAAATTCGCACTAAAGCTGCGCACTCAAAATGTAACTTGACCATCACTTTCCTGGTTAATGGATCAGTTGTGGAAGTCCATAGTGTTGGCCATCCAGGTCTCTAGACTGTAGCTACCAACAATTTTTACCCATGGGGGTATATAACAGATCTGATGTATCAACAAAAAAAATGGACATACAAGATACACTGCACTACTGTGTTTTTGATGTTGTGTACACTGTAAAAGATAATCCTAACAAACGGATGTCAGCTACATCCTCGATTCACAGACATGACAAGATGTGTTACAAGACCGAAGATGGTCATTTGAATATTTATTTAAGTTCAGGAATTAATACTTTACCTAATTCCATGTTTACTTATTCTACTAGCTTTAACATTCAGGTAATGATAAATTCATTACCAATGATCTACAATTATATGAAATTTCTCACCTGTGAAATAAGCTTCCTGAATCACCCTGCATATGTAGCTCAAATGAATTTGGATATTACCATTCAGTAACGCTATAGTTTATATACAAGATGGCATGTTTCTGTTGAGATATGCTCCAAAAGTGTTTATGGTTTTTCTCATATCACCGAACATAAGCACAGTAGAAGTAATAGTAGTAGTAGTAGTAGTAGTAGTAGTAGTAGTAATAATAATAATAATGTGCTTGATGCACAATACCATATAATCTCTCTCCAAAGTATGTGGTGGAGAACTTGCCATCAGCTACAGTAACCATATTCATTTGTTTCATAGCTGTAGATTATTTCATCTGCAGTCCTAACCACTCTAAGTACATAAATCCAAATTCTCATAAGATATGAACCACAAATACATGTATCTCTGATGGTAGAACCTGAATATTCAACACCGTTCATACCGAAGTCTACCAGGCAGCATACCCCTAACAGATCGGTCCAGCTCTCATATTCACAACCGTACCTCCCAAAAATACAACACACAGGAAAAGCAGATACATTATTCCTTCATCAACTAAAAGGTGTACTTCAACCAACTGATGAGAAAATTGCCTATTAATTTTTTCTGTCCAAGAACAGGAATTTTACAGCAGGCTTGATGGCCATACATCATTAAAAGTTTATTATCTGGGAAATGAAGATTTTAAATCTCTGTTTTACAAGGCTGACTGCCAGAAGGCAGTAGCATGTGGCAGCTCCAAAATTCACAAAACATTCTGTGATCATCAAGTATCTGAAAATACGAGGGTTGCTCAGAAAGTAATGCCCCACATTTTTTTTTCTCATTCCACAATAGAGATAGCAATGTGAAAATTGAGAGGTAGCTAAACTCATGTTTATTG
>Ga0209737_10001748_pt1 | contig 15343 bp, 19 predicted proteins | sample TergutCu122P3_FD_187284 | JGI IMG/M metagenome (GOLD analysis project Ga0209737, IMG submission 187284) | Cubitermes ugandensis P3 segment gut microbial communities from Kakamega Forest, Kenya - Cu122 P3 (SPAdes) (version 2) | ecosystem: Host-associated > Arthropoda: Insects > Digestive system...
ATCAGATAAATCAAAACCGCTCTAGGGCGAACTACGCCAGCGTCGGCGCTGCCTGGCGGCATCTGTGCGACATGCTTGGCAGCAGCAATGTCTCCGAAGTCCGCCTGCCGCCGGGCATGGCTGAACACAAGGCGCGGAAACATGGATCGGTCGGCAAGCATTTGCGGGTTGGGAACGAACCATGGCGCTTCGTCATCGGCTATGGAAATCATAGCCACCAGACCGGCATGCCGATGTTGGTGACCGCCTACGTTCGCGTCTGATCCAAGCGAAATTCTCGGCGATTTCGCTCGATCTGAGACGCCCCCTTCTCGTGCTCCACATCATAAACTCAATGGGGCTGCCAATATAGGCTTTAGCAAAAGCGGCCATGTTGATAATATTTGCGTTATGTCACGACCATCCCTAGCCCTTGCATCGCTCCCACCCCAAGCGCTTGCTGCGTTGCAAACGCTTGGTGAGTACTTGGCGTTGGCCCGCTTGCGGCGCAAGGAATCTCAGCGCCAATGGGCCTCTCGTCTGGGCGTGTCGGTCCCGACGCTCATCCGACTGGAAAAGGGAGATCCCACGGTAAGCATGGGGGTGTACGCCACGGCGCTCTGGTTGCTAGGACTGTCGGACGGAATCGCTGAACTTGCCGACCCATCCAAGGACATGGGAGCACTAGAGGCCGACGTTCGGCAGGCCAGCCATCTGCGCGCCGCCCGCACACGCGCTTCCGAAATGGCGCGGCGCAGCAGGAAAACGGAGGACTGAACTTGCTAGACATGCCGCCGGACACACTCTACCTCTGGTATCTCGGCAACCCATCCGTACCCACCTTGGTGGGCGATCTAAACTTGGTTTTTAGCCGACGCGGTGTATCTCTCAAGTACGCGGGATCCTGGATCAAAGCGGGCTTCCCCCTCAGTGAAGATCTGCCGCTTACCGATCTCGAACAGCTTCCCGAGGAAAAAGACAGGGCTGCTGGCGCAGTCGATGACGCCCGCCCTGACCGATGGGGTGAGCGGATCATTCGCCTTCTCGACCGTCCACAACGCCTCTCTCTCTTGGAGTATCTCTATTACGCGGGCGATGATCGCTTTGGTGCACTGGGAGTATCCCTGTCTCGAGAAGCCTACCTTCCCCGCGTGATTGGTCCTCTTCCAAAGCTTGGGGATGTTGAAGCAATCAACGAGGTGGTGCGACGGGTTCTTGCCAAAGAACCCGTCGATGCGCGACAGAAGCGCCTGATCGCTCCCGGAGTCACCATGGGAGGTACACGCCCCAAGGCCTTGTTGCTACTGAATGGCGAGGAATGGGTGCTTAAATTCGCTGGGGAAGACCGGCCTGAAGAACCCCTGATGGAACACGCCGCGATGACGCTCGCGACACAAGCCGGAATCACGGTTGCCGAGACCCGCCCAATTCCGTTCCAGAAGGGGGTGGCCCTGGCTATCCGCCGCTTCGACCGGGCCGCAGGGCGACGCCTGCACGCGCTTTCGGCCAATGTGGCGCTGAAGGCTGCGGGCTCGAATCTCTCCTATCCCGATCTGGCTCTGCTTCTGCGCCGGCGCGGCACCGTCGACATTCATCGAGAGCAGATGCAGGAACTCTTTCGGCGCCTGATATTCAACATCCTGATCGATAACACCGACGATCACGAGAAAAACCATGTGATCCTGGTCCGGGAAGATCGCCAGTATGTTTTGGCGCCAGCATTTGATGTCCTGCCCATCGGGCAGTCCTTGGGCTATCAGGGCATGGAGGTTGGGGTACAAGGTGCGGAATCGACTATTGAGAATGCGCTGTCCGCTGCCGACCAATACTGGCTCACGCCTCAGGATGCCCGGACGCAGGCCCGCCAGGTCGCCCAGGTGGTACAGGGCTGGCGGACCCACTTCACGGCACGGGGCGTATCTGATGCGGCCTGTGACGAGCTGGCGCAGCATATCGACCGCCCGTTCCTGCGTGACCAACGCTTGGCACTGGATTAACGCCTTAATGCCGCGCCGATTGCCATGGATTGCCGAAGACCCGGCATTCAAGTAGGATTCGCCAACGGTAGCTGGCGTTACCGATTTCAAGCCAGCCTTTCATCGCAGATCCATCTGCACCGGCCCTCGGCCGATCTGCATCCAACGCATCACCGCCGCGAGAATCCCGTCCAGAGACAGTCTGGAGAGGGTTTTCCGTATTTTCTACGCGCAAGCGTGAAACGGTAGCTGACATCACCGGGCACAACATCTAAGTCAGCGTTCTCAATATTCTCAACCCGCGGGGTACGAATCCCGCCGGGGAGAAGTGCCTCCGCATCCTCCTGGAGGCTTTCCATGTCCATTAGCACCACCCACCACCCGCTGACCATCCCCAGCCTTGGCGAAATCGTTTCCGATTTCGCCAAGGCGGCAAGAAAAATGTCCGCGGCCGGCAAGTTGCCGTATCAGCTCAAAAACGCCAGCAGCCTGATGTCCGAAATCCTGCGTTGGGCAGAGGAGTTCAAGGAAGCGTTCGCTCAAGAGGCGCACGCCGATGATTACATCAAGTTGCTCAACACCTTCGCGGAATACCGTCTGGGCGGCGGCGATGCATCTGCCGCGCATGTTCTGACCGTAGCCAAGGTTCAGATCGGAGCACTGTCAAACTAGGGAGAATTACTCTCCGATTCAATCTGACTTTCCCGTCCAGGAAACTGAATCAACCAATTGCCCCATCGGGATTTCGACATCCCGACAGGGGATGTCTCGATGGGGCTTCAACTTAGGAGCACCATGAGCTATTTGAACAAACTCTTTGACCTGGCAGACGATCTTAGCAACTCGGCGAGCAGCGAAGGTTGTGACGACAGCCTGATTGTCGTGGGTTCCAAGGAACTGCGGGAATTGCTGCAATGGGTTCGGTTGTTGAAGGCTTCGACTCAAGTTCAAGATCCGTCGAATCACGCTGACGCCGAAATCATCTGCAAGCGCCTGGTGGATTCGGAAGAGCATGCTCTTGAAGCTGCAATTCCGCCGGTAGCCGAAGAGGCCGTGGAGACGATCAATCGGCTCTCAAGCGCGCTGGCGGCTACGCAGCATGCGTTATCCCAGGCCATGCAGCACTCGGAAACGGCCAACAAGCTAGTCGAGGGCTATCTGGATTCCCATTAGCGCCTGATGAAAACCATTGTGGCGGCACGCCGCATTTTGCTGCGCTAAAGGACGAAAGCAAATCTGAAGCTAACCAACGCCGGGATTTCATCCCGGCGTTGCTTGGTTTTCGAAGCGATAAACCATCGGATGAAATCCCTGCGCCGAGCCACAGGCTCCGCACAGGATTTTCTACGCCTTAGCGCGTGAAACGGTAGCTGGCATTACCGGGCATTGGGTCTAAACCAGCATTCAACTAACCAGGATGGATATCCGTGTCCGTCCGGGCATGGTCCGCCACTTTTTCAGGAGGTAGATTCGTGCAGTATGTCAAATTGCTATGGCTCGCAGCAGCCTGCAGGGAATGCGCCAGCAAAAAGCAGGCGCCATTCAGTATTGAACGGGTCCGGTCACACTTCGATTGGATCCCGGAATACCGTCGCTACGCGTTCGCGCGTCACGACTAAACCACAACCAAACCCTTGCGGGGCAATCCCGCAGGGGATGCTCCCGCATCAAAGGATGCATCACATGCAAATCAACAATGCACTCCTCGTCTACGAGGAAGGCTGCCGGGTAGAGCAACGTTTCTGTCCGGAGAAGGAGGCGCAGGATTTCATCGCCTCCGCACACAAGGAAATGCGGGAGGCTTCGGTCTTTGTGGTCGAAGACACGGACATAGAGTGGATTCTCTCCGTCAGCCCGAATCTTCGGGGGCGTGTCGAAGACACCAAGTCCAGAATGAGGTCGCGAATACGCTTGCAGGGTCTCTTGACCACGCATGGCATTCCGATGGATCGCAATCTCCGCAAATCCATTCTCAGGGCTTTCGAAGACTGGACATCCGTCATCTGAGATCCCTTCAACCCGTCCCGGGGGCAACCCCGGAAGGGGAAGCTCATTTTCAAAGGAGTTCAAGCATGAAAGCAGGAGACATCGTGTGGGTTCAATTCCCATACGAAGGCGCAAAAGCCGACAAGTCGCACCCGGCCATCGTGCTGGACGACCTTGAGGACGGCAGGTATCTGCTGGCTTACGGCAGTTCCAAGCGAGTCGATGCGGCCAGCCCGTTACCCAACGAGGTTGTCGTGTCCGACCAAGCTGATCTGCGGGAATGCGGCCTTCGGGTTCCAACCCGTTTCGATCTTGGCATCCGCGCAGCGCTCGCTCTTTCAGGGAGCGAACATAGCAGTTTTACCTGAAAAAGGAAGCCAACCTCGATGTCGATATCTTTGGCAGCATGCTTGAGGGCTTGGCGCAAGACGGCAAAACCGGCGCGGGTTTGGCTGGGGAGTTTCAGCAAATGCACGATGTTGCCTTGCCAAATTCGGAAATCGAGAATCGGGTACTCCTTGTTGCAGCTACCCTACCATCCGGGTAGGATTCGCCTACGGTAGCTGGCGTTACCGATTTCAAGCCAGCCTTTCATCGCAGATCCATCTGCACCGGCCTTCGGCCGATCCGCATCCAACGCATCACCGCCGCGAGAATCCCGTCCAGAGACAGTCTGGAGAGGGTTTTCCGTATTTTCTACGCGCAAGCGTGAAACGGTAGCTGGCACTACCGAGCATCTCGCCTAAGCCAGCATTCCATCAACCCAGTGGGGATTCCAATGCCCCCACGGGGCATGGTGTCTCCTGATTCACGGAGAACCATCATGATGTTTCAGCTTCTTCAAAAAATCCTTGGGAGCGACAACTCCCTCACCCTTCACCTGGAAGGAAATTCCGACGGCACCATCACTGTCACAGTGATGCCGAGGGGAGAGGGTGCCTTGGCACAACCCTTGGCGCTCACCGGAACGGTTGAAGAACTCGATGCCGGGTTCTTCGAGCAGCTTTCGACTTTCGTCACGAGACGTCAGGGCTTGGCCGAGCAGTTGGAAGCCACGGCTGCAGTACTTGCCGCAGCCGAACAGGAGTCCTCAAAGAAGGCCGCCAAGGCCATCAGCAAAGCATCCAAGCCCGCAACGTCGAAATCCGCGCCAGAAGGCGAGGATAACGAAGCAGGCGATGATGCCGCGACGGTAGAAACCTCCCAGTCTGATCCCGCTCTCTCTCCTGACAACCTCTTTAGCTGAAAGGGAGAGACACCATGAAGATTGAACAACTGGTGCGGGAATTCCGCTACAACGGCTTGGTCTTGCCTGATCCTGGTGTGAAACACAGCCCGGAACAGGTTCGCGACATCTACGCGGCCGCCTACCCCGAAATCACCACTGCGGCGATTGAGGGGCCGGAAAAGAAAGGTAGCAAACTGGTCTACACGCTCAAGCGCGCGGTCGGAACGAAAGGGGCAACCCTGAAAGTTTGCCCGGTGAAAGCTGATGGCCTCATCTACGTCAAGGTGGTGCCGGCCGGTGAGCAGGATCCGATGTTGATACGCCTTGCAAAGGCGTTGCAACCGAAGATCGACAAGCTTGGTCGGTTGATCGACAAATACCTTTTTGCCAACTGAGGCGACGACCGTGGGAACCCTACGCGAGCGCCTCCAGGCGCGGGCAGATGGTGTTCTCCCGGTCGGATCGCCCCTCGTCCCGGAAGGGATGGGGGCTTCTGATTCGGAGAAAAAAACATGCCTAATGGCTCTTCAGTCCATCGTGGAGATCCAGAGCGGGGAAAGGCTCTTTCCTCCTTCGGGCATCATGCCCCTAATCTGCTAGCCATACCCAGGCTAGCGAGCGATATCCCCACAACAATCGAGAATGACCGCTTCGATTCACGCTGGTCCAGGATCGCACTGTTGTGGCTGGATGCCGGCTATATCGTAGAAAGCGACAAGGGCAGTCCTCGCGAAATGATCCAGATAGCGGTAGCACGCTGGATGGAAAAGCTCGTGGAGGGCAACCGCTTGCTCGGTGACTTCGGTATTTTAATCTTTCCGCACCCAAGTGCTGACGGATTTCAATCGTCAGCCTACGACGAGGCCAAGGAGGAGTGGCGCAACCATTGGTTCTTCGGAATCATGGGCGGCTATACCTTCCCTTGGGTACGACTCGAACGCCGCATCACCGAATTGGAACAGGCCTGCCCTGGACTGGGAAAAACGGCGTTTTACTGGTTCGAGATGGCCAGCGTTCCTCTGCTTCCTATTTTCACCCCGCTTATCGGCCGCCACATTGCCGAACGGATCTGGTGGTGCGGAATGGATAACCAGGAGGACTACGAGTCCGAAATGAGGGCCTACCATGCGCTTGACAATATTGAATCCATGGAAGAAGACTCCAATGGACCCAACGCGTTCGACAACGCATTTCCCGAGTGGATGTTCGGACCAGGCAAGGATGCCGAATGGCGGCTTGATGCGGTGCAACTGCAACAGATTGCGCTTGAGGGCGAGACGGAAGACCTTCGGAAGATCTCCAGCATCACGCTGGCCTTGAGTCAGACGAAGCGAGGCACCTATCGGCTTCCCTCCATGTTTGACCCGGATGGCCCGGTTGAGTCGACCAACGCCTATCACCTGGCACACGTCAGGTGGAACGGGGATGACCCGCTCCTGCGGCTGGCCGACGACTACTTGGAGGAGGCCAACCAATGCGGCGATGGTTTTACCGAACTGCTTGGCGCCGATTGCGTGCCGCTTGATGAAAGCGGATTTCAAAAATGGAAAACGGGCATCGAAGCCGGCTTTGCCGTCCTGAAACAACTGGACGCCTTGCTGTCTTTGATTTCCGACCCTGAATAGGAGGAAAAATCAAATGGAAGTCATCGCCGGATCGACAGCGCAAGCTGAGAGTATCAAGCATGCCATCCTGCTCTACGAAACATTCGCCACCGTGCATGACGTTGATGCACGGCAAGAACACCCGGTCATCAAGCCCGGCGTGCTGGCAACGAAAGATGGCCTACTGGCGGCGCTTCGTGCGCTGTTGCCGGAAAGCCAACGTGGTACCGGGCTCCTGCCTGAGAGCATCCTCGCTACCGGAGTGGATCACATGGTCTGGTGGGTAAAGCCGGCGCTTCGTGAAATGTGGTTTTCCTGCAAGGAACTCGGCGGCGAGCGTCACGCGCTTGTCCCGAACCCCGGGCTGGTGATGATCACTTGCCAATCTGGATGGCACGTCTTCGCCCTCAAGGGCAAGGATAGGCCAACGTCGGACACCCAACTCTACCAAGCGCCGTATTTCAACGTCTGGCGGGACGGGAAGATTTGTACCGGAACCGCCAGAACGCCGAAAGGCGCGAAGCGTAAGCAGCCGACGGCATGGGAAGACGCGTTTTTCGGGTCTTACTTCACCCATCCAAACCTCCATGCTCCCGAAAAGCTTGTCGCCAAAGGAAGCGTGTACAAGTTCTGGAAGGACATGCTGGACGGTCGTTACCAACGCTTTCCGGAAGGAGTGCTGGCACCGGCGAAACAGACGCTGCAATCGGTGTACTCGAAACTCGTCCAGAAGGGCTGACCGATGGATCCGAGAGACATTGCATTGCAGAGCACCATGCCAACAGTCATGGTGCCGTTCTTTGGTGAATTCGAACCCCTGGCCGCATCGGGGAATCGCATTCTCAATGCCAGGAACGGAATCTGGATAGAAGCGCGGCGACCGGGAATCTACTCCCGGCAGCCCATTGCCCTACAGGACTGCGTTACCTTGCCTTACGGCTCGGTAACGCCGACGCTGGAAACAGGTTTCTCCCACCTGGGAGAGAGCATCCGCCAGTTCGTTGAGTTCGCACAGCAATCCCTGCCGAACGAAGTGGCATGGGCATTGATCTGGAACGAAGGCAGCGGGCAGTTAGTCCGGCAAACCCTTGAGCCGATCAGCAGCAGTCCAGGCCACATCACGTACAAGCGTCCCGACCTCACGGGTGGGCAGCATGTCGTGGTGGACATTCACTCCCACGGTAAGACTCGTGCGTTTTTCTCGCGCACGGATGACACCGATGACCGCGGCGATCTCAAGATCGCCATCGTCGTCGGTAACGTGGATCAACCCAACCCAACGGTAAAAGCCCGGCTTTGCACGCTAGGCCATTACCTGCCGCTATCCCTATCCAATACGGAGAACGATCGGCGGAAGATCAGTGGAGAATCACATGTTTCCTCACCACCTTCCGGGTAGATTCCTGGAAAGGCCCGTGGCCGTCGACGTCATCGGCGCCGGCGGGTCCGGATCCCAAATTCTGACCGGTCTGGCTCAACTCCACCACGCCATGCTTGCCCTGGGACACCCGGGCGGCCTGGATGTCGTGGCGTTTGACGATGATCTGGTCAGCCCTTCAAACGTGGGTCGCCAAATGTTCTATCCGAGCGATATTGGGCAAAACAAAGCCCATGTCCTGATCCATCGCATCAATATGGCGATGGGGACGAACTGGATGGCTGTTGCGGAAAAGCTGCACCCCTCAAGCATAATGGTTCGCAGGGGTGGAAGCGATCTGGTCATCGGCTGTGTCGATACCAGAGCCGCCAGGGCAGCGATTCGCGAAGCCGGGCGGCGCAGTGGCGCGACCTACTGGTTGGATCTCGGCAACCGCCAACACGACGGGCAGGTTGTTTTGGGAGAATTCCCGAACTCCTTTCAGGACAAGAACCGGAAGGAGCCGCGGCTTCCGACCGTGGCAGATCTGTTCCCGGAAAGCTGTGATCCAAGCCTTGAAGGCGAGGATGAGGGCCCCTCGTGCAGTTTGGCAGAGGCGCTGGAAAAGCAATCGCTGTTCATCAATCGCGGCGTTGCACTTCATGCGCTAAATCTGCTGTTTGAGCTCTTCCGCTATGGCGGCCTCGGCCATCATGGCGTGTTCGTCAATCTGAAAACCGCGAGGACCAGCCCGCTGCCGATCGATCCCGAAGCATGGGAACGATTCGGTTACGGCCAGAAACCCAAGCGCAGTCGGACGAAAACAAAGGCAAAGGCGCAATCCTGAGCCAGAACCCCGGTCTCCCTTTTGGGAACCGGGGTTTTTTTCGCTTGGCTGCGAAACATTCTTACTAGGGTTTGGCCGGATTTAGCCACGAGAGTTGGACGCAGAAGTTCTCTACAGTGCGGACTCCTTGTAAATCTGCACTACCCATGCGTCGCCGTGAATTCCTCCTGAAAGCCGCCGCAAGCTGTCTTGCCGTCGGCGTTCCAGGCATCAGCTTTGGACAAACATTCTGGGACATCCCGCGTATCCTGTGGCTAAAACGCACAGCCACGGGCGAAGAGCGTCGGGTCGTCTATTGGGCGGATGGCGCATTGCGACCGGACGGCTACAAGGAGGCTTGCCACCTGCTCAGGGATGTTCAGGCAAACACCACCACCCCAATGGACCCGGTCTTGCTTGACATCATGCGCGGTATTCAAGGCTGGTTCGAACTTGCCGGCATACAGCGGCCCATCGTACTGAATAGTGGCTACCGCTCGCCAAAGACCAATAGCAAAACGGAAGGAGCGTCCCGCTCCTCGCTGCACGTCGCCGGCAAGGCGGCCGACATCTGGATTCCAGATGTGCCGACTGACTATCTGGCAAAGCTGGCCTCACATCTGCACGGCGGTGGCGTCGGCTTCTATCCTTCCAAGGGATTTATTCATGTTGACTCAGGGCGATTAAGGAAGTGGCGGGGTTGAATAGCGTATTTGATGGTTTCACCCATGGAGGTGGCGCAACGATTGCCCTGCAGCCGGTTTTCGATATCGAGACGGAAGGCGCGGTGTTGTTTTACGAATCGCTGCTGCGAATACCGAAAACACCGGACACAAGCTTCCATGTCCGGTTGCTTGCGCTCGCAGAGGAATTCGGCTTTATCCACAATATCGATTTGCTCGTCATGGGCTTGGCCGTCGGCGTTCTGCGCCGCAATCCGGACATAACGGCCTCGATCAACGTTTCGCAGCGATCCATACTGGAAGACGGGCAGCAGTTGATCCGGCGGATAGCAGCTAGCAAGGTTTGTGATCGCCTGATCGTCGAAATTACCGAATCAGCGGAAATCCCAAGCGCCTGGGTGGCGGCATTCGCGGCTGGCGTCCGGGAAATCGGCTGCAAGCTCGCCGTCGATGATTTCGAGACGGGATTCGCCGATGACGTTCTCGTTCGCGCCGTCAAACCCAACTTGATCAAGGTGGTAATCGACGACACGAGTGCGCGTAGCCGCGCCAGGGTCGGTAGAACAATCGACCTCGCAGGGGAGATTGGCGCGTCTGTTGTCGGAGAGCGGATCGACAGTAACGAAAAGATCGAACTCGCCAGAGCGATGGGGGTTCGTTACCTGCAGGGGTACTCGTTCGCGTCGCCCATCCTGGCAATGGATTTCCAAAAATATCTCGGTCGCTCACTGGACGCCGCGGTAACGGCCAATGATGGCGGCGCATCGGGCATCCGCCTGGACCTTGCGAACGGTTTCAAGACCCTCCACGGCAACGGAAACGTTCGCCTCGTACAGAAAACGGGATGCTAAGACCTTTGGCGGGGGGATCGATTTCCCCGTCTTACTCATGGCAATCAGCGCATGATCCATGGGGGAAATCAGCGCGAGCCGTTCCTTCGCCCGTGTCACTGCCACGTAGAACAAGCGCCGCTCGTCTTCGATTTCGGCATCGCCGCTGCCATCCCGAACGACCGGGAAGGAGCCATCGGTCAATTCCGGCAGGATGACTAGGGGCCATTCGCACCCCTTCGCCCGGTGGCAACTGGTGATCAACACACGATCATTCCCGCCCTCGGATGCGCCGTAGTCGGCTGCCAGTTGATCCAGGAACTTCACGAACGCTGCAGGCGTCTCGCCGCGTTCATAGGCCAGCTTGATGATCTGGCTAATCATCCGCAGCTTCTCGGCCGCTTCTCGCTGATCAGGAACATTCTTCTCGATCTCCTTCTGGAGATTCGTTTTCAGCAGAACATCGCCGATGAGTCCGCCAGCCGTTTTCGTGCAACCAACGTCCATCACCCAGCGCCAGTTGTCGAGGGCGCGGAGCCGCCGATCTCGCGTGAAGGGGAGGGCGCGTGTGTCGCTTCGAAAGAAGCGCTCTGCGATGTCGAGAATATCGTCTGGACTCTCGGCAACGGCCTCGGCAATCGCCTCGATCATATCGCGGCGCAGATAGAGGGTCGGCGTCGTGAGCAGTGCCTGAACCAGCTTGAGCCGGCGTTCGTAGGAATCGATCTCGGCCAAGCCGCCGGCGGCCAGTTGCAGATAGGCTCGCAGGCCAAGGACATCGGAGCGATCGAAGAAAGGGGGAGCGCCGACGATCCGGTATGGAATCCGGCCTTGCAGCAAGGCAACCTCGGAGCTGATCGAGTGGGCGTACTCACGCACAAGAATAGCTACATCCTCGAAAGATCGGCCAGCGGCGGCCCATTCCTTGGCGATCTTCAAGGCTTCCGCGCCCGGATTGGATCCGACCAAGCGAACATCCAGCGCCGTGTCGCGCTCAATGCCGGAGACGCAAATCTTGTCGGTTCGGTTGGCGTTTCGTGTGATCACGAAGTTTGCCAAGAGGGAGAGGGCATGCCCGTAGCGGAAGGTATGGGGTAGGGTGTAGCGCGACGAGCCGGGGAATTCCTTCTCGAATAGCGTGGTCATGTAGTCTGGCTTTGCGCCGCGCCAGCGGTAAATTGTCTGATCATCGTCGCCAACGGCCATCACAAAGGCCCGTTTGCCGGCGATCATGCGCACCAAGGTCATCTGCGCTTCATTGATGTCCTGAAACTCGTCAATGACCACGTGATCGTAGCGACCGCCAACGAAGCGCTCCACCTCGTTGTTGGCGAGGGCGGCCATCACCGGATCGTAGATCAGATCAGAGAACAGGCGGATTCCTCGATCCAAGCGCGCTTCTTCAAAAAGTTCGAAGCCGCGCACAAAGCGCTTGTCGACTTGGCGCAGCGTATCGGCCCAACGCTCGTCGGCGCTCGGATATAACTCGCCCTTGAGGATATCGATGGTGTCGAGGAACTCGGTAACGACCTCGAACGTGAGATCGAGATAACTGTCCTCATCCAGTTCGGCATTCACCCGCTGAAGAATTTCCCGCGCCAGTTTGCGGATGGTGTATCCCTCAGTTTCTAGCTTGGCAGCCTGAAGCAAGCCGGATGTGACAAGACGTTTCGAGATGCGCAGTCCAAAGCCATGGAAGGTCTGAACCTCGGCCATCGGCAAGCCTTCCTCCGCGCATGCCCGCTTGAGGCGGCGTTCGAACTCTTCCTGGGCGCTCTTGTTGAACATCAGCACCAGAATCCGGCGCGGCTCAATCCCAGCTTTCAGCAGGTGGATGACACGCGCCACCATCGTGTGCGTTTTGCCGGAGCCTGCAACGGCTCCGACGATGGCGTGGCCGCCGTCATGTTCGATGACGTCGGTTTGTTCCTTGGTGTAGCTCAATTAGTCCTGTTCCTGAAGGGCGTAGCGCGGCATTTCGAGGGTGGAATAGGGAGTGACGTAGCCCGGCCACTGACCCGTCTCCATGCACCGCTTGTAAGCAGCAAGCGCACGCCGGAATTTTTTCCAGCCATTGTCGATCATCGACTGGCCGGCTGTATGCAACCACAAGCCATTGGGGGTGTCTTCCTCGATCGCGACGAAGATGAAGGGAAGCACTTCGCCCGTGAAATGCCGTGCGCCTTCCGTGTACATGGCGGCCTGGAGATCATAATCCAATCGGACGGCTTGCTTGATGAACTGCTCTGGGCGGGCATCGGTGGTGGTTTTAAGGTCGAAATTGGCAAATGGCGCCGCGAGGGCGTCGAAGCGAACGCGGCACTGTACACCAGTCTCTTCATCTGTCCAGAAAACGGACATTTCGCGCCGGGCCATTTGCAATGCCCGCCAGAGGGGGTATTCCTTGTGGGTCATGATGGCACGAGTCATGCCCTGAACCTTGATCCACTCTTGTTCGTTGAGAATCACCTTCCCAGGGTTCTCGGCGACAAAGGCATCGAATGCCTTGGTGCCGCGGCGACCTTGAAAGACCGTGTAGTCGTCCTCGAAGCGCTCAGGCTCCAGTACCGCGCAGTGCAGCGCGGTGCCTATATTTGGCTTCGAGTCGTCCGCCTTATCCAGGTAGGCCTGGAAGTGGGCAGGAGAGCGTAGTAGCTGCTTGAGGCCGGAACAGGAAACGGAGTCGGGAAGCTCGTGGTATTCCTCGGACGGCACGTCCATGTGAAAGCAGCCCGGCGCAACGCCGGCAATCGTCTCGCGTTTCGGATGAGTGATAAGGGATGCCGTAGCAGCGGAAAACAGATCGGTGGCGCTCGGCTCGTTAAGGGCGGCAGGGGTAGCAGTCTCGTTCATGGCCGTGTGAGTAAATGATGTTTCGATACCTTCATCCTACAGACCGCAGCACGGCTTTCTAGTGGCAAACGAACGATGCGGCTGCGCGCGCCTATCCGAATTTTCCCCTGCAGAAAGGCCGATTTAGTGCGCTGAAAAAAATCTTGGGTTTGGTCAAAATTTGGGGCTTGGAAAACAAACGGAATCAGATAAAAGCAACGGAATGGACAAACACATCAACTCTTACATCAACTCTTTGGCTCTTGCCCGTTGCAAGCCCATGGCTTGTGCAACCCCCCGTAGCACCGGCGCAATGACCGACGCTTTCATCAACTGCCGTACCGAAGTGGAGGACTCTGGATGCCGTATTTGAGAACCACCGGTATCCCAAAGCTTCAGCATAAAGGCGTGGACGTTCGGTTGGATGCGTGGCGAAAGCCACTGCAAGACTGGAATGTTCCGCTGAAGGAGGCATTGACGCGGCAAACGCTCAATGTCGGGAACCGAACCATGAAGACCTGCTTGGTCGGGATTCCGCTACATGGCGATCTTGGCGCGGCCTTCGAGCAGGTGTTTGCAGTCAAAGACATCCTGCGGGAAATCCAGTCAGCGAAGCTTCTGGCAAAGGATGATGGTCTGATCTTCCTGGATCAGCCACTCCCGCGAAGCACGATCAAGATGATGAGCATCGAGGATTTGTACAGCCTAACGCATCGCCTCTTCGAGAGGGGAGTGCGAGGCAGCACGTCGCCAGTGGTGGACGCGAGGATCACCGAAAGCGATCTCGGCTTGATCGACTCTGCCATGATGGTCGGACTGCTGTATTGGGATGCGACCCGTCAAAATCCGCGATTGCTTTACGACGCCTCGGCGCAAGCACAGCTAGCGACGGTGGTCGAGAAACATATTGCCTTCGGCCGGTCTACTCCGTCGCGCCCACAACCATCCATTCAGAGTCAGCCCATGCAGCCCTTCCTGGATGCGACGGTCAGTTCATCGCAACAGATCATCCGGCGCTATCTGGATAATCTGCTGATCAGTTCGGAAATAACACCGGATGCGGCAACCTTCAACATCGTCAGCACATCCGCACCTTGGGGCGAGTATTACATCGAGGTTGTCTTGCAAGAAAGCAACGTATTGAGCAAATGCCAACTGTCGCTCTGTCTGGATGAACTGCGCGATGGAAACATCTGCACCATGCTCAATTATCTGATCGGAGAAATGGCGGATCGCGGCGTGATCAATCCCCACATCGCTTATCAGCAGACCAAGTATGCGAAAAATGCAGACGGGATTATCCGGTCAGCGATTTCGCTACACTAAACAGCGATATAGAGAATCAATGAGGGCTTAATAATGATTTTGGAATGCTTTTGGTTTATCTTTCTGCTCGCCCTTGGCGCCACGCCATCGTCTTTATCGGCCCCGCGTATCTGCATGAAAAATAAAGGAACGGTCTCGTCTTTCGTAAAGGTGCCATAATGTTCTATTTCAGCATAATCATCATCATGCTTGCTATCTTCCGACTGGGAGTATTGATTAATGGTGGCAAACCATTAGAAACCGCGCATCAGACACTTCTTGGCGCCATTATAATTGCCGCCTACACAACCGGCATTGGCATTCCGCTCGCAAACGCCGGCCTGAGTTGGGCCGACGTATTCCACGGCAAAATAACAGACGATTTGGCCTCGGACATGATTTTCGCAGGGGTGGTATACGGTGGCCTAGTCGCGTTTGTTGGCTTGTTCGTCTCTGGCCCGGCTGAGAAGATTATTCGAGATTTATGGCACCCAGAAAGGGGAACAAAATGAAGCCCGCGCTCAAATCCGCAACAACACAGCCGATCACCGTTTCCAGGCGAGATTTTCGCGGACGCGAAATTGCTATACAGCAGGAACGCCACTAAGATAGCCGTGTGGATCAATTTCTTGAGCCACTTACGACGACCTCGACAGGGTTTAGTCACAAAAATCACCTCCCTTGCGGGGGGTCGATTGCAACAAAAAGCCCCTGGCACGGGGCTTTTTTGCGGCCCC
>Ga0209737_10001749_pt1 | contig 15342 bp, 9 predicted proteins | sample TergutCu122P3_FD_187284 | JGI IMG/M metagenome (GOLD analysis project Ga0209737, IMG submission 187284) | Cubitermes ugandensis P3 segment gut microbial communities from Kakamega Forest, Kenya - Cu122 P3 (SPAdes) (version 2) | ecosystem: Host-associated > Arthropoda: Insects > Digestive system >...
GACTTATGAGTCAGGTAGGGTGCAAATCCCAACAACACCTGTATCCGGCAGATGTATCTTATCCCCAAAAATACTCAAACACCCGTCATATGTGACACTATAGCACAGAATACGTTTTCTTTGAACATTACCAGCATTTACACTTACATTACAGCATGTGGAGGAAACACCTTTTATTCATGATGGTATTAACGAATACAGAAGAATGCTTTCCTCTGGCCAAGAAGAGAGGTGTGTCAAATTTTCTGTTCGCTAACATCGAACTTCATATCCATCAGCATCAAAAGGGGCCGTACATTGCAGCACTGTCCGTTCATCAGCATAGAACTGTCTTTTTATCAGCATCAAACTGGCCCTTTATCAAAATCAAACTGGTATACAAGCAGCATCAAACACTCGGTACAGCAGCCAAACTGGCTGTTATCAGCGTCATACTAGATGTTCTATAGCGCCATTTTGGCCGTTCAGCCGTACCTAACTGGCTAGTCATCACCGCCACACACAAATATGTTTTGTCACACGTACTACTTTCGATGAAGCCCTTAGGCCTGGATACAAATGTTACTACCAATTTATCACAACATAAATTATCACAATTCAGTCTTCTATGTCATCGTTACGTATTGTGTTATAATGTGTGGTATACAAATTGAAGAGGATATAAGGAACCATAAATCATTTGTAAACAGTACAAAGTACTTTCTTTACATCACTCCCTCTCACAACATTATTACCCAACAATGGGGACTGTTCTGTACTTTATGACAATAATGAATTATACGAGTGACCATTAAGAACAGAAATGATTAATAGACTGAATTGTCAGTTCATTTATAAAACGGAATGTGCTGGAATTATGGGTGCATGGAGGAATAAATGTTTTGTGTAGCAATAAACTGAGTGCAGTAAAAAAATTTCCGAGCACAACTCATTAAGCCTATCTAGTCCCCATATCGATTGCCGTAATTGTCGTTACTTCACGTTATTTCATTTTGTTCTAGCGAAGAACTACTTACTTAACTATAGTTTCTGTATAGCTTTAATTTCTCGCAATATTACCTTATATTTGTTATTGTCAACTTAACAAACAACAATTCTTGCACCATGTTTGTCAGTGTTTATGGTCCATTTCCATAAAAATATCATAGGCTTAGCTTAAATACTTCGCTACCTACCCCAATAAATCGTAAGAGGAAGAAACTTGTCTCACGTCCGCCATAATATCGCTTTTGATTTCTACTAACACTGCTTTTATAAAAGGCGCACATTACGCACAAACCTATGACCACTTGCCACTTAAGGATTATAGATAAAGTGGTGCTAATTTCATTCCATTAAAACAGTTTTCCTAATTAGGCCTATAAGTAATATAGAATTAAAAATATATTATTGACTTCTAATGACAATATTCTAACAAATTTTATATAAATCGCTCTTAGTTCAAATAAGACATAGACAGCAAAGTGATAGAATGATTCTGTATGCTTATGTTTACATCAAGGAAAGCTGACTGTATAAAATATATTTATATTAATTAAAGGGTTTTAACCGAAATTGTAATTTTAATTATTATGGAGTGATGGTGACACGGTCAACCACAGTTGTATTTTTGTGTTCTCCTATAACAGCATCACACTGAGGATGGCAGGAATACCGGCCGAAACATGTTGGTGAGAATTTATTGAATAAAATACATCGTAAATACGGAAGTGCATTTGTTGGATGTTTATATATTTTGAATAAAAACAAAGTGTGCGTCACGGACACCAACTTTACATTTAAAACAAAAGCCTTTCCATTGCCTTCCTTGGAAATTTAAATTTACGAGAAGACTCAGTGTACCAGGATTCTAAGTGCTAAATGAGCTTAATTTTAAGAGCTATTGACTGGAAATTTCAAAGTATTAAAAATAGTTCGTGACACTCCATGTACAGCAGTACAATGGAGTGTTAACAGACTTACCAATATCCACAAGTAACCTTTTATTTCAAATCGGAAGTTAAAGTAGTTCCCATGCTTAGTTACATATCGTGTCATAACGAAGAAGAGAACGAAAAATTTTAGGTATACCTCGTAGGTCCATTCGTACTTAACTTCACACATTCAAAAACTGACATTTGTAACTTACGTCATTAATAAGGGAAAACAATACGTATATCAGTGATAGTCTACATCTCAGTTTCCTCGAAATTGAACACAATCGTCACATCACTACAGACTACTCGATGTGGTCCCTTGCAGCGAGGTTCAAAAATAAAAGCATTATGTATCTCATGCGTCCACCATGTATTCCTTAAGTTCGTCTTGAGTTAATCGCATTAACATTGCCACTGAAATGTATAAATTGAACAGCTTTTAATTATGCACCCTTTCATTCTACAGTTATTACAGTTTTTAAATACTCGTATATATTCTAATATTATCCGCACACCTATATCTCGATCTCTCAATTCCAACAAAAATTTTTCATACTTTCTTTACAATTCACACGCGTTCCACTTTTACTCCCACCTCAACCTCTTTAATATGATAAGGGTAATAATGTGTGTTGTACAGTAAAAATTAACGTAAAATAACAGCCAATTTCATAGCATGCTTTTACATATCTTAATTTTTGGAGTTAGATCATATTCACAGTGTTTGAGGAAGAAGTTTGGTAATACACGAATTCCAGAGCCTGTTTTATTCTCGATAGTACTGATCTTATCAAATTGAACTGTAGCACAAATATAGTACCGTATATGTCTTGTTGTGAAACTGTATAAATGTGTCAAGCTGTCAAAAACGGAAAGGCAGAAAAGAACCTAAGAATTATGTACGTATAATTTTTGTCTGTCCGAAAAGACAACCTTACCGAAAGTTGAAAATTCCATATAGAAGGTAGAAAAAAATTTCAAGATCCAACTTTTATTACTTTCTCTATTAAAGTAAGTATCGTGTGTACTGCAGCCTATCAGTTTAAAATAATTCCATCATATATGATATTAAACCGGCTTTAATCGAGTAATACAAGTACTACTTCTCAAAAGGAAATCATAAATACAAGTGGATTATATGGGCCTGAAGCACGGGGAATTATTACTAATGTCTGAAATATTTACTACTAAAATTCGCTACGATGGGGCGAAAGAAAAATAAATTCAGAGGTCTTGATGAATGTTGCGAGTATGTACAAACAGAGATAGCCTCTCCCAAGTCGTTGAGAAATTCTTACGTAGTGGTATTGTAGAATTTTATATTTTCAATTCCGTGCTTTATAACTCAATTTCTGTAATTTTACCCAATAAATGCACATAACTGTCTTTAGTTTCACAATAATATTTTTAAAAACACTGTACTTCTACATGTTTCGGACCTCCACCATATCCACACGCTTCTCTAGTTTACAGGTATGTACTTTGCAACTATCTTTCTACGGGTGATCAAAAAGTCTCTGTTCACCTGACAATTATAGTACAAAAAACACGCAAAAATACTGTTTTTAAACAGTTTCAATTACCTACCATGATAACGTAGTTAGAATTAGGAATAACAGATGGTGTTAGTGTGAGTCTAGTGTCGCCCTGGCCCTGGCCCTGGCGGTCGGCTGCCAAGCAGTCAGATTGCGCCAAGTAGTGAGGCAAGAAAGACGTGTGTTGTGAAAATGGTGTTATCTGTTGAAGAGCTTACGTTCCTAGTGGAACATGTGTTTCGGTGTGGTGGATAATATACACGAAATGTTCAACAATGATTCCAGGCACAGTTTCCGGTGACCAAGATGCCACATCGTAAGGCAGTGCGGCAGTTGATTAAGAAATTCAAGGAAACCGGTTCCGTGCATGACGCTACCAGTTCTAGAAGGCCATCAATACTGACAGAAGAAAGTGATATCTCAGACCGCATGCTCCATAGTCCGAAGAAGTCCATCAGGAAATTATCCCAGCAGGTTGGTGTCTCTTATGGCACGGCCCATACAGCTTTAAAAAAAAGCCTAAGCCTATACCCTTACAAAATTAAAGCTGTGCATGAATTGAAACCTGGCAACAGTGCTAAGCGGGTAGCGTACTGCAAGTGGTTTTTAGACTTTCTTGACCTTGAAGGAGAGGATATTTTGGACGTCACATTCTTCACAGACGAGGCATACTTCCATGTGTCAGGGTACATCAATAGTCAAAACTCACGTGTCTGGTGTGAACACAATCCCCATGCGTTCCACGATTCGCCGCTGCATTATGAGAAGATTGGTGTTTGAGTTGGAATGTCGCGTAGGCGCATAGTCGGATCCATTTTTTCCTCGGAGACTCTCAACTCCCAACGGTACTCTGACACTATTGTGTATCCTTGCATTGCGCAATTGAGAGAAGATGAAATTGACAAGCCCTTCTTTCAGCAGGATGGCGCTACGGCTCATACAGTGCATATGTCTATGGCACTCTTGGACGACGTGTTTGAGGACACAATCATTTCTAAAACCATTTGGCCTCCAAGATCTTCAGATCTTTCTCCGCCCGATTTTTTTCCTCTGGGGTGCGATGAAAAACTCAGTATATTCGAACAATCCCCACACAATTGATGAGTTGAAGGTGGCCATCGCAGAATACATTCGGAATGTGGACCGTGCTATACTGAACATGGTCTTCGAGAACACAGTTCTGCGTGACAATAAATGTCTGGTGACTGAACATTACTTGTAACTTTCTGTATTGTAATCGTCAGGTGCACAGAGACTTTTTGATCACCTTTTATATAGCAGTTCGCCCTAACACAATGTATGCAATCTTTCATATAAGTAATTACTTTATAAATAACCAAATACTAAACATTTTAAATGTATTTTCATATTTTTTATATTTCTTATTTTAACTTGCACTGTAACAGTTCTCTCCGCTACGCAAATTCACTTTACACGGAAGAATTTACATTTCTTCTAAATGCGCAAGAGATCAAAATATTATTAAGGAATTGCTTTGTGCAGCAACAATTAATGTACTCCCTGATGATGGACCAGTAAGATCCGAAAATTGTAGGAGTTTAGCGTTTTTTTAAATCTAATGATTATTGTGTGCATCGTTTGGCTAAAATTACAGAAACAATGGGACAGGGTTAAATGAGACAATTTCGCAATTCACGTAAGGAGTCAAGTAATCATTGAAATAAAATTTCTTGCGTTAATAATATTGATGTGTGCAAAATACTGAAGTTTCATATAAACAGGAAATTCAAATTTTGTTTTAATGACGCGACATCTCGTAATCTACGAGTTCCGGGGAAAATATAATGCAAAAAATTTTCTCGAAAGAACGACGGGAGAAAATACAAGTGAACAGCAAACCTTTCTGTAAAGACTTTCATTTGAGGCATAAATTCGAAAGGTTGGTTATGTTTTAAAATGATAAATATTTACGAAAATGGTTAGATAAGTGCAGCTCAAACAGCGAATTAAAATTCATAAATCTAATTCCTTTCAGCATCAGTACATAACATACTCTGTTACATTAAGAGGAAAGTGTAACTCGTTGCTGAAGCAGGCAAATAAATAAATTAAACTGGCGCGAAGGGAAATAAAGCAAACCAGATGAAATAAACTACATTAAGACGAAAGAGGTAGGATTAGTAGTGTAAGCAGGAATGAAATAACAGAAAGTTAACAGGCAATTATAACAAATACAATACTGTAATAGTAAATGGAAAGAATGGAAATCGGGAAAAAGTGTTACCAGAAGAGACAGAAAATGAAGACGAACTGCTGGAGGAAAAATAGTAAGTAACAGCACAGAAAAGAATGCAAGCAATGAGGAGGAGGACTAAGGGAAGGAAATAAGAAAAGAACCGAAAAAATCCACAGAGAAATGAAGTAAGAAAAACCAAGAAATTTGGAAATGAAGAAAAAGAGAAATATAAGGATAAAAAAATGTAAAGGCAATAGGTAAAAGAAAGTATATTTGCCGACGTTCAGGCATGAAAGCAGTCTTCTGGGACGTGGTACGTTGTAGGAAATAATGATGGAGGCACAACTTTCCTCCGAAGCCCTGGTGTCAATCTATCAAACTGCATGCTGTCACGTCCCAGAAGGCCCTCACCGCAATAAGAAATTCAGATTTAATAAAAAATGGAGGTATTTCCTAGGCAAGAATAGAAAAACACAAAAGAAAGGATAAGAGGTTTGTTTAAAGTAAACTTAAATAAATTAAAGCAATTAGTGAAAGCTATCCGGATACACTACACACAAGTCATCAGACCTGCCCTCAGCTTGCAGTCCCTGCTGATTATGCTACCCGCAGGGTTGGTAGCCCGACAGCGATACGTGGCCGAGTGTAGTTCTGGGTTGTATTCCTCGGGTGGGAACGGTGGAAAGTACATGCTGCCGTTCGGAAGTAGCTCCCTGCAACACAAATCACCCGAAAAATTCGTACAAATGAATTGTGTGAATAAAAGTCACTACTCTTGTGGCATCTAAATATTTAAACTTATTTTTATCTTGGATTATTGAGCGATGCTTTTCCACCTGATCTTTAATACTGTTATAGTTACAAATTGAAGGATGGTTGTGAATGAAGTAGCAGAAAGGGCGCGACAGAAGTGGTGTCCCCATACGGCGACTGAGGGTCACATGGAGGTGAAAAGTAAGAGTACAGTGAAGCCATGACGTACGCATGTTCCATGTACGTACCAATCAAACTATGCGGCCTCACACCTAAGAAGTTAGTTATATTATCAGCGGCGTGCCAGCAGTGCTATATAAAATTTTGCCGTGTATAATGTTACATGGATTGTACCATAGACTAACTGAAAACTGTAGACGCTATGGGATGGAAATAAATGTGGAAAAAACTAAAGTTATGAGAATCTCAAGGCAACCATCACCAGCAGAAATGATGGAAGATGAAAACATCTGGAGAATGTGAATATTTAAATTTTTTGGGTAGCAGGGTACATGCTAAATGACGCAAGATGTACACCAAAAATTAAATCCAGGATGGCAAATGTAGCATTCAAAAAGAAGAAGACTTTTTCTTCACAAGCAAATTTGGCTTAAAATTAAGGAGGATATTAGTAAAATTCTACATTTGGAACATAACTTTGTATGGTGCTGAAACTTGGAAACCCCGTAAGGATGATCAAAAATACCAGGAAAGTTTTGAAATGGAGTAATGTAGAAGGACGGAGAAGATCAGTTGGACCGATCGTGTGAGAAATGAAGTATTATATAGAGGCGAGGAAGAGAGCAACATTCTTAATACAATAAAAGGAAGGAAGACTAATTGGAATGGTTACAATGTGTGTAGCAACTGCCTTCTACAACACTTTATTGAGGGAACGAGAGAAGGAAGGGTGGCTGTGATAGTAAAATGAGGAAAAAGAGGTAAGCAGCTACTCGATGACCTTATGGGTATGAGACGATAGTGCAATTGAAATAGCAAGCATCAGATAGCGTACTAAGAAGAACAGACTGTGAAAGAGGCCTTGGACTTGTCGTGAGACAGACTACGAAAAGAAATGTTTAATTCGGAAGGTTTATTACTGAACATCATCGAAGTACACACACAGAAGTTTTACGGATGATGTGTTCATTTTTCATGTTTTAAGAAGAAGATACTCTAACAAAAATTTATTAGAGCATCTTTCCAGTGTCTCAACTATCACAAAACATTTCAGAACCTACATGAAATGTGACTTGTTGCAGTGCTATCATGTTAGTGATACTGGTAGCAAAATGGCGTGGTGTCTTGTGCTGCCTGTACAAAGTTTTATGAAAATCTGTAATTATTTCAAATGCTGCAAGGAATAACACATACACCTGTGTTTCCCAAACTTTTTTGCTCGCGGACGCCTTTTGGTTTCCAACAATAATCACGGATTCTCATATCACTGCTCACGTAAATAGAGTATCCGGATGTTGAGTAACCAGTATTAAAAATTTATATCTTAGAACTGATTTTGGATAGCTATAAATACATGCAAGTAACATAAGTAATAATGCGTTGCATAATTTTACCTTAATTAGACTGCTTGTCGCTCGCTCCGTGTTTAGAGAGGGTTTCTTAATTAGATGTAATAACTGTCATACGAAATAAACAAATCGCCAATAAAGAAGTTTCGTGGTCGTTTTTAACAGAACATTATTCCTTTAATTTAAAAAATTAGTAGACTTCAAATTATCCATTGCAGGAACGTATCCATGGATCCCTATGTATTTGTTCCGAATCTCTTGGGATCCGTGGAACACAATTTGGGAACCACTGGTACAGACGAATAACAATAACGTAACTAATAACATAGCTAATAATATAAGCGTACTCTCCTTAAAAATAAACCTGGATGTTGGAAAGCGTACCAGAACGCTTAAAAATTTCCACACACTTTCTTTTCAATTTGGTACTTTGAAAGCTCCTAGATGTTGCGAATGGCTTTGATGCAGAAATTAACAGTATACGTCTAGGTACACCTTCGACTGCTAAGGTTACTATGGCTACTGCGTTTCGAGGGGTTCTTTAGGAAGGTGCTCCAACATCATAATTTCGTGCATGAACCATATTTTTATTGCTTACTGCAGAAAACTTAAAAACAAAGAACAGCTTCGGATTATTTCAATGGCATTTATTTCCTATGAAATTTCATTAACACGTCCACCCGTTCTATAATTCATTTCTGAGGACACATATTTTACACGGAGATAGTCGAAAACTGAACCCGAATCTCTCGGCACTTTTAAGCCATACATTTCCTCATATAATAAATACAAATACAATAAAATTTACTGCATGTCAGCGTAGGTGTTGGAAATTTAGTTCCTTAAACTCTGACACTTGCTCGACATCTGGCGAACGGATTGCTACATACTTTTGCAGCTTGTCTACAAATTGCTGACACACCACCGCAACTGGAACAGCCTCACAGTCTTCCAGGCTTATTTTCGCGTGGAAGGGGTATATGGCGTCACTGTAGTCAATAGTTTCACCTACTGTGAGACGAGGGGAGTGAAGCGCAGTGTTACCTTACATTTATTGAGTTAGTGAGTATGAAATACAGTTGAATGCAGAGACTTGCCACTAAAAATGAACAAATCGTATGAAACGTTTTGTAGAATATTTAGAATATACTTTCCCGGTGTTTCATTTCCTTTATTATCACGCATGTCTGAGAGTGCAAGGCAGTAATAGCCAATGCCTACTCTAACATGCCGTACTTTATATTTTATATATTATATATGGAAATGTAAGGCCGTTAAGCTTCCTGTGTTTCTTGTTTCGGTTTCCAGCTGTACTCCCTGTAGTGTGTGCGTTTTGATGCACAACACAATATTGGCGTGTAATAGGGTTAAACGTGACGAATTATTATTTAGTAGATTGCCAATTCTGCCAGGAAAACTTTATTGTAAGGGCACTGCATCGATTGGTGACGTCGCTTCGACTCAGTTACTTTGAGCGACTTTAGGTCGCTCCAATAAGAGGAACGGAACCTTGAACATTGTCATCGTCTTCCATAATAAAACGATGTGAAAGGTCGAGGGATAAGGAGGGAAATTACATTGGGAGGACATGCGAGACCATCACTTTCTCAGAAAGCTGTCCACCTTGTGACAGGCAGCTCTCATAACTAACAATCACGGTGTGTTGCCTTCATTGCACGGCGCGCCAGCCTGGTAGCTGCCAGTAGCCTAGAGAAGATTGTTCATTAAGTAATGTTGGCGTCCCTGTCACACGATAATCAGACTAGATAATGTGACAGCGTGTTCGTTGGAGGATGTGGAGGAGGAGGAGGAGGAGGAGAGGGAGTTAATATCTATTGCAACGTCTAACATATTATTATTATTATTATTATTTGCAGCACACGGTGAAGTTACAAGCTTAGACTCAGTCGCACAACAACAATTACAGGAAGTTTCAAGTTGCGGAGGCTTTTGGATCGAATCTCCACCAGATTTGTATTTGTATTTATGGTTCTAAAATCCTTTTAGGAAAATTCCATGAGAGCATTTCAAGACAGGCCAAAATTACTGCCTATCGTCTTTCCAGTTGATCATTCAATCATTGTGACATTCGACGCTATGCACATTATAGTGAAATTTATATTTTTATTTGTATTTAGGGTGTATTTGGCGGACGTCTCTCAGTTTATACAGCGCCGGATGTTGGCATGATCAGAGAATAACAAATACTGACTGATGTGAGAGGATGCGGTATTGTTCACGCTGAGGTATTATCCGATAATTTTCCGAGGGAGATTTACTCATAGCAGGAAAAATTCAGTCAAGGTAATCCTTGTTCTGGCCAGCATTCGAAATGGGCATCACCAGCATTCGAGTTCTGACCTGCTCAGTTTAAATTAAAAATTAATCGTAGAGCAAACTAGGAACTAATCACATTCGTCAATTGCATCTCAGTGCGTAGGAAATGCTCAATGAGCTTCGCCTTTCCTTAAGTTGATACAACCAAGAAACAAACCTGCGGCAGTAAACCTGACGAAATTAATTTCGCTTCGTTTACATCTCCTCTCGCACAGTCTGTATCTACTGATATTCTTAATTGGCTAATGTATGGTGACTGTGACTAATGCCACCCTTTACCATTCGATACAGCTGTCAATCTAGCTTCATTTCAGGTTGCGGGAATTTTACATCTCTATGTCAGACGGACGTGACATAGGCTATTCCCATTCTGAATGCCTCTGCTCCATTGAGAATTGTCCCTTCAGTATAAGGAGGTGAAGAGAGGGAATGTTGCATGCAATGGTAACAATCTGTGACCACCCATTCTGCAGATCGTCACTTTATATCCTCACTTAACAAGTCTCGCTGATATTTGATATTATTCCAGAAATGCTCTTCAAATTTAAAATGAAACCCACTCGTATGCTTAGAACGACTGAGGGACGTCAGTCAGTTCGACTGGCTTCCACTACTTCTACCATTGTGACATTAGATACGATGAAAGTCAAAATAATTTAAAGTAATACTTTGTTCCGTGTAACGGACCAACCATCCAGTATTTGATCCTACAAGGTGCACAATCAGTAATAAATAATCATTAATGGCTACGTTCCTCCCATATATTTCGACTTCTATAAGGTTATATTCAGGAGGCATATAAGAGGCATAAAAGTGTAGACAATTATGTCAAAAACATGCGTGTGTAGAGTTAAAATACAATATAATTTATTAAAAGCATTAAAATGTTTAACATATAAATCAATTAACAAGTATTTTATACAAATCTAAACAACGTTATATCTTACATTGCCGACAAATATTTATGCCAGTTTTTGTCATTTTCTTCTAAAGGAATATTCCTATGTTATCTGGTTGGCTTTTATGCCATGGTGGATTACTGAGTACTTACGGTATAAAATACACATTTCTACCTAAAAGACATTCTAACATAAGATCTAGACGTTGTTTTGAAATCATAAATTAATTTTGTAATGACGTTCTGTATAACTCTGACGATGGTTTACCACATACGGAATTATCCGCTTCATGAGATTGTCCATCGTTCCAGGCCGAAAATAAAACTCCAAGTTTCGAAGATTATCTCTTGAAGCGATTGACACCAGAATTAATTTTGTGCAGGAAACTTAGCTGGCCGAAATGAAATGTTATGCGAATGGATTAAGAGGAATAATTGAATGCAGGCAAATCTACGTTATCAGATTCGTCCCTCCAATGGCAGTCTTTCATAAAATGCTCCGTTCATAATTGCAGGTGCCCACAAGCGTTTGATTTACACAAGAAATGTGCAATCGTGACAAATATACAATAACCTAATATCATAATCATTAGTTTCTATCAAAGAAAATAATATGAAGACGCTAAAATAGACTCTACACCATGCATCGTGTGCAGGTGGCTACAGAAAGCTCAGCCAAATTACGAATTAGTCGGGAGAGCGCTCACGTCTTGCGTGAAGTATTTTAATGTGAGTGCATGTTCTATGGACCAATCTCATGCTGGGAGATACGTAGGTGTTTGTGTATCCACCAGATTGCGTGATGTGGTTAAGTGAACCACAATGAATATTATCAATTAAAATTACTGCAAAGGAAATTAAGAAAACTTATATCATATCACCTGTTGAGAAATGGAATTTGAAGCGTACCAAACTTAAATTTTAATCAAATTTAATTAATATATTTACGTTGATGTGTTTTGCGTGATTAATGTTCTCACAGTCTTGTTGATGAAAAATGAAAAGTGACAGCTCTAATGCAGACTATACACTTAGAACCCATTACTCAGAAAATAAACGGCACAGAATTTGACAAAGAAGTACTGGTGTTCGGCCTATGAAATATGACGACATGTAAATTCGTATGTAATACCCAGAAAACCATTTTCCAATTTTTTGTGACAGAATTTGTTTGTAAACAAAGGTGCAGAGTAGAAACCACCTTCAAACATCAATTGTGCTACAAAAAGGCTTTATTTTCTACTTAACAGGCAAATCATGAATAAGTGTTCGTGATTTTTAGACGCTAAAAGATCTAGGTCAGTTGCCAACTTCAGTCTCCAGCTGTTTTTCCAACAGAAAGTCCTTGACATTAACAGGATAGGAAGCTAATATGCCCCAGATTTGTTACTCCACCTGAATGCACTGACAGTCTTTGTTTGTCATTATTCTGGTAAAATACAGGGTGGCGCAGATCAGACAGACACTCTTTGACACACGATAATATTTTACACAACAAGATGAGGATGAAATGAAATGCAACTGTTTTATGTACAAACCGAGCAATGTATTACTTATTTATTTTTATAGTTGATATCTTGAAAATTGCCTAGTTCATTTGCAACTCATTGTCTTAAAACGATTCACAAAATTCTCAAAAATTCGGCGCATCAACTCTTGATTCATATTCGCAGTTTCACTCCGAATATCGTGCATCAGCTCCTGCATTTTTGTGAGCGATTCCTGCACAGGAGTTCTTCCAAGTATCCGTAAAGGAAGAAATCCCGAGCCGTTAGGTCCGGCGAAACCGCAGCCATGAGATACCCGATACGCGCAAATGCTCTCATCGCTCATTAACACGCTACATTCTGCATGGATCCACCGTCATTGAACAGGTTTTGCAACGGTGTGACACCTTTCTTTCTCGGTATACAGACTCTGCCCACTACCCCTCTTGTAATGCAAAAATGCTCTTTGAAACGTGTAATTCGGCTCTGCGCCACTCTGCGTCTGTGTGGGTTTACAGGCGCGTCAGTATCTGTGGATATTGGTTCCTCGAAAACATTCAAGATTGGAAGTACTTGTTTCAACACAGCATACAATTTAGTAACGTTGTAGAGGTCTGACCGATTTTTGGTAAAACCGAAAATTAAAAGAGTACGACCAAAAGGTTAAAATATAAAATTTCAGGTTCTCACGTCACGGGGTATTTTGGATTTTGACACTGTTTAGTCTTGTTGGTGGATACTGACGTTTCGGAGGAATATATTTCTTCAATCGTCAAGGCTCAAGGACTAGGTCCAAGTTTGACGCTGACTTTCTCCGAAAAGTCGATATTCTTCAAGAAGCGTAAATGACATCCCTACCCAGAAGACAACGGGCTGAGAGCGTTCAAAAGTGAGAACACGGAAAAGTTACGCAGACTTCTCAAATAGTATAAAGTAAAAGCTCTGTCATACAGTAAAATGCCAATGAAATAAAATGTCTTAAGCTGTGTTACTTAAGGACGCCGTCAGTTGCGAAGGTTACATAGCGTGGGTGATAGACGAATGAGTGAATATGGAGCACTAGCGCAGTGACGCTGACAGGCAAACCCAACGTACTTGGTAAAAATCTGTACCACTGCCACTTGGTTCACCACAAAGTCAACACAGAAGGGTCTGGGAATTAATCCGGTTCCCCGCGGTGACAGGCTGGCGACTAACTGCCTGACTAATAGTAATGGGCATACCATTTAAATAAATACGATTAAGAAATGCTACAATGATAGAGGAGTTATGGTAATCATTTAGGTTCAACCGCAACGGCAAGTGTGAACGCGAAGAACGAAACTGTACAGTTGTAAATGTAATAATACATGGAACTTGAAATGAAAGGCAGAGTTAATTACCGAAAAGTCGCCCGCATGTTATTGCACCTTACACAGTGGATAACGTGGAACATAATTATGATTGATTGGTTTTATGATTATGTTACTGTTTGTCCAGATGTGGAATCCAACGCGAACATTTTGGGCTAACGCATTTTCTCTGCTTTCGGATGTGTGCCGCAAGGTTGCCTCTTTCAGACAAATATTACCGAAATAATCGGGCCAGGCTGGTCACTGGAAAAATGTGCTTACGTGTCCCGCAATGAGGTCAATTTTAGACAAATATCACCGAACTAGGCGGACGGGTTATTGTCACTGGAAATACGTATATCGTGCAGGAATTGTTTTTGAACAAGATTGTACATAATACTGCGTAGCAATAATGCGGAATGAGTTACTGACATCGCCAAGTTTAAACTTGCTAGCGAATAAATATCATCTTGTAACTACGACGTCTAATTGGAACTTTGAGAGTTTGTAGATGGGGAAACATAGTTCGGGGAGACGGGCGAGATGGAGAGTCTATTTGCTAACATCAGCATGTATGAAACTCTGAGACTCATTTTAGTTGGATCGTTTCGCATTGGCTTACAAGAGAGGCCGTATCTAATGCTTATGGCGTAGAGGCATGTTTCAAGGCACGAGGTTTACGTACTGCGCGACTAAAGACCTAGAGGTACTTGGCCACGAAAGTCCAAATTTGCGTACTTCGAAAGTTTTTCCATGTTCTTTGTTACACATTCGACTTCACTGCGTTTAATTTTCGATTAAAATGTACATAACTCAGTCAAATTTATACCAGCGATTCAGCCCTTAGGAATAAGTCTGATACTTCAATTTTTTGGATAGATAATTCAGCCGTATTTAGTCTCAATTAAAATATAAAAAATCGTATATAATCGTTAACGAGAATTTCGAGTAAATCCGAGATACCTGCAATACAAAATTAATTTATTTGAAAGAGGCGTGTTGTAGCCGAACACTGATTGAATCGAGTCTCAGACACCCGTCTACGTGAAGAATGGAAATATATTTTTCTTTTTTTTTTTTTGTCCGCACCCTAACTGGGGAAGAAATTCCTGACCCTCAGCCCTCTCGTAATGCACCCGTGTCCATCCGGTCGTGCCAGCTTAGAAACTTCCTCTAAGAAGCAGATCTTTTGCGGCACAATTAAAGGCCACGTTGCTATAAATTTTAAAGTTAAAACTAGTCCAGTTATTAATAATTTTCACAGGAGTTACCAAGAGTTCTCTTAAATAGTCCTGTGTAACAAGGGAACACAATACTGGCAAGTCCTTCCATGTGACTGTCACCTAAACTTAACTGAAA
>Ga0209737_10001750_pt1 | contig 15338 bp, 17 predicted proteins | sample TergutCu122P3_FD_187284 | JGI IMG/M metagenome (GOLD analysis project Ga0209737, IMG submission 187284) | Cubitermes ugandensis P3 segment gut microbial communities from Kakamega Forest, Kenya - Cu122 P3 (SPAdes) (version 2) | ecosystem: Host-associated > Arthropoda: Insects > Digestive system...
TTATGCTACGTTATGCTACATTTAAATATTGCAATTTGACAACAAAAAAACAGGGGGAAACCCTGTTTTGAACGCTCGCCTGACTTTTTTTGCCTCAGATTCTATTCACCAAGTGTCGAAAACCCGTTGATGAGGTGCTCAGGCATCGTGTCATCGTCCGAAGACAAAACGCGGCCGCCGCTTGACAAATACCGCAAATTTTTGTATAACATTGGCAGTTTCGGAGTTTCCGTATGAACAGCCGCAGTTGTTTTGTGAGCAGCCTATTTGGAGGCGAGGCCTTTTCGGCTTCGTTCTTTGGGTTATTCACATTTACGCAGCCGGTTGTTCACAGGAGTGCACCGAGGCAATAAAAATAAAAGGCAAAAGTGCACGCCCGTGGCAATCGGTAACAGATGCCACGGGCGTTTTATTTTGCCAAGAAAGAGGAGAGAACCATGAAAGAAGCGCCCCAACCCGCCCGTGCAGGAGGCACGGAAGTCGTTGCCCCGAAGGAGTGGTCTAACCCAACCCCGGCAGGACTCGTGGCCCTGTCAGTCGCCTGTTTTTGTTTTTTTGCTATGCTCAACGGCCTTGTCGCACCATCGGCTATGCCACTGATTGGCTGCTGGCTGCTCGGCGGCTTTGTCGTCCAATTCATCGTAGGCCTACTTGATCTAAAGGGTGGAAACTATGCGGGGGGAAACACATTCCTGTTTTTCAGTGCGTTCTTCATGCTTGTCGGCGGAATAGAAATGTTTGTTAAATACAACGGTATCGCGTCGGGCGCACCCCTGGATACCCGTATTGACGGCTACGCTTGGCTTGCCCTGACTTTGGTCGTCTACCTTTGGACGCCGGCGTTTTTGAAACAGTTCAGTTTGTTGTCTTTGGTCGTGCTTGCGCTTGATGTGGCGCTGCCGTTCATCGTACTTCTTGATCTCAAAGTATTACCGCAGAGTTTTTCTTGGATCCCGGCGTATGCCCTGCTGGTTTCAGCGGTAATAGCAATCTATCTAAGCGCGGCGCTTGTTGTAAACACGACCTTTGGTAAAAAGATATACCCGGTAATCGAAAAGAAGAACAGGTAAACGAGGAGGATGGTGTAATGGAAAGATATTGGAATAAACCGGTTGAAACAATGGACCGGGAGAGCCTCCGAGAGCTTCAGTTGGCAAGGCTACGCTCCACGGTTGAAAATGTTTATTCAAACGTGCTTTATTACCGTGAGAAGATGCAGGCAAAAGGCATACTTCCCGGAGATATTAAAACCCTCGATAACCTGCGTGATCTTCCGATCACCGTAAAGCACGATTTACGGGACACATATCCTTTCGGGTTGTTCGCTGTACCGATGGAGGAAATTGTGCGCGTGCATGCTTCATCGGGTACCACAGGGAAACAGACTGTTGTCGGTTACACTCGCAGAGATATTGATACTTGGGCGGAGTGCATGGCACGCTGTCTTGTCATGACCGATGCCGACAGTAGCTCGAGGGTGCAGATAAGTTATGGTTACGGTCTGTTCACGGGCGGTCTCGGTGTACATTACGGTACGGAAAAATTGGGAGCAATGGCAATTCCCTCATCTGCCGGAAACACTCAGCGTCAGATAACGATCATGGTAGATTTCGGCGTGACGCATCTTTGCTGCACACCCTCATATGCTATGTATCTAGCCGAGGTCTTGCACGAGATGGGTTATTCAAAGAATGACCTTAAGCTGGTAGCCGGTAGTTTTGGGGCTGAACCGTGGAGTGCCGGGATGCGCTCCGAAATAGAAAATCGCCTTGGCTTGCGAGCTCACGACATCTACGGCTTGAGCGAGATTATGGGGCCGTCAGTCTCGCATGATTGCCGTTATCAAAACGGTCTTCACATGTGGGAAGATTGTTATATTCCTGAAATAACTGACCCCGATACCGGGATGCCGGTTAAAGAAGGCGAGTTCGGCGACCTGGTTATAACTACCATAAGCAAAGAAGGCCTTCCGTTGATACGTTACAAAACGAGGGATATCTGTTCTCTCTCGTATGACGAGTGCCCCTGCGGGCGAACCCATGTCAGGATGTCAAAACCAAAAGGCCGCACCGACGACATGCTGATTATTCGTGGTGTAAATGTCTTTCCGTCGCAGATTGAGTCTGTTTTGTTAAGCATGGGGGAGGTGCAGCCGCACTACCAGCTTATTGTTGACAGGGTCAATAATACCGATACCATGACTATTGAGATCGAAGTTTCTGACAGAATATTCTCCGATCATGTAAAAGGTATAGAAGACTATGGACAGAAGATAGGCAGACAAATGGAGAGTGTATTAGGGTTAAGCGCTAAAATACGCCTTGTTGAGCCTAAAAGCATTACCCGCAGTGAAGGAAAGGCAAAAAGGATAATCGACAACAGGAAACTATAAATGGTTGAAAACGAAACAAACAGGAGGCGTTGTTATGTTTAAGCAAATCACTGTATTCCTTGAGAACAAGCCCGGGCGCTTAGAAGAAGTGACAGGTTGCCTGGCAGGAGAACATATCAATCTTCACGCCCTCTCTATCGCCGATACGACTGATTTCGGCATACTCAGGATGATTGTATCTGACCCCGAGAAAGCTGAAGCGGTGCTGAAAGGAAGCGGCTACGTGGTGAAAACTGCTGATGTCGTTGCTGTAGGCATAGGACACAGCCCCGGCAGTTTACACAAATTATTGCGAGAGCTGAAAGAATTGGATATCTCCATCGAGTATATGTATGCGTTTACCAGCCGTCACAAGGATCATGATGCCATTGTCATATTGAGGCTTAGTAATCAAGATGCGGCGATTGATAAACTTCGGCGCAGCAATATCCCGATATTGGGGCATGAGCTACTAAATCGTCTGAATGAAGTATAAGTGGGTGGGCAGGGAGGACGAGCTCGTCCTCCCTGCCCATACGCACTCTGTTGTGAGCCGATGCAAAGCTTCTCGGAAGGCCTCTTTGGCCTAATCTAAACAGAAGATGTCATCCATGTTTGTCGAAGAGCAATCTACTCAGCAACCACGCATTCAAGTAGCCGGGGTATCAGTATTGCCGTACCCAGACAGCATATAAAGTGGCATCGGATTGGATGGTAAAACCGGTCGCATGCATGATATGCACACCACCCATGCTAATTTCCCAACAGTGGAAAGTGTAGCCATCGCGGGTAAGGTTCCTGGTATTATCTTTAACAACCACATAACTTCCTGGGCAATAGAGCGTGGAGTCGGTGGGTACAGCCCAGCCCGTTATTTCCGTTTCCGTTATAGGTAACGCTGTATGTTGGCATCTCATGGACTGTTGAAGCAGTGCTGCTTATGTCACTGTTGCTGCTATAGGTGATACCGTCATCGGGGGTTGCATTGCTACTGTTCTTACAAGATATGGCAGAAATAAGTGCCGTGACGAGAAACAGCGTGCAGGTTAAGACAGCAATATTTTAGAGTTTCTTTGGTGACATTGCGGGCTCCCTCACTTTGGGACATTATTGGAAGCATGTGTTTCCGACCATTCGGTAATGGTGGGCGGTATAGGATTTGAACCTATGACCCCCTGCGTGTGAAGCAGGTGCTCTAACCACTGAGCTAACCGCCCGCGGTGAACTATGCTGGCCGAGCGGAGTTTTTTGGTGCCCCCAAGGGAATTCGAATCCCTGTTGACGGCTTGAAAGGCCGCTGTCCTAGGCCTCTAGACGATGGGGGCGCACAGCCAGTATATCAGAACAAACCCCACACTGACAACGCGGAATTTCTGTGAGAGAGCAAAACACGCCATGTCCTCGCGTCGCAAAGCATGATTGGCGGATTATCAGATGGCTATTTGGCCAGTTCTTTTTACTTTCAATAGGATAAGCCCACCCAGAATAAAATAGACAGCACAGGCGCCAAGCATGATCTGGTATCCTTGATTGGTGGCTTGGGCATTAAAGAAGTCGATAATCGGCCCGATAAGACGTGCAATAGCAGCGCCCCCGGCGGTTGCCATGTTTGCCAAACCTAGGTAACGAGCTTCTTCTCCGGGAACAGCCAGGTCTGAGGCCAGTGCCCAATTGGCGGTGGCAAAGATAACCAGCGCCACGCCGATGACTCCCGCCGGTATCAGCATTAAGTTGTAGTCTTTGGGTAAGACCATTATCAAAATAATTCCCCCTGCTCCGACAGCCGCCGCTATGGCTGAAACTTTTTGCTTGGGAAAACGGTCGCACAAACGTCCCGCAGGATATGCCCCGAGCACAATAATTGCCATCGCAACTCCTAAGAAACCGAAAGCGGCCTCTGCCGGATTCTCCATACCGACTACGTCGCGAAAAAAATAAAGTGCAAACTGCTGGATAGTGGCAAGCGCCATCAGAATCAAGGCTCGTGAAAGCAGAAACCATAAGAAAACCCGATCTCTGGACAAATCAAGCCGGAATGTGCGCCCTATGGTCGTCCAAAGAGGTTGACGCGGCGGTGAAAGCTGGGGCATGGTTTCCTTCACCCAACCCATAGTAATGACTAGGGTCAATCCGAGGAGGAAGGCGATAATCGCAAGGGTAATCCAAAGCCACATTGTTGCCCCGGATGTCTCGTAGCGAGTCATCAACACAGAAGCTGCCCCAATCATTGCTACCCCACCCAAGATCTCAAGCAAATTCTTCACCGCAGATGCCCTGCCGCGCTTTTCCGGCGGAATCATCTCCGGCAGCAGTGCCTGGCCCGGTCCTTGGGCAGTGTTTCCAGCGAATTGCATGAACAGATAGGTGATAAAGAGAAAGGCATAGCTTGGTGCGAAACCAATTCCCGCTATGCAGAGAATCAGGGTGCTTATGCCGCACAAGATAAAAGGCCGCCGTCTTCCCCAAACAGTACGGGCCCGGTCTGAAAGTGCGCCCGCAATTGGTTGGTAGAGCACGGCAACAAAGAGGCCGGCGAAGGTCATTACCCCCAGAAAAGTGTTCTTTTGGGCATCGCTAACAAAATCCAATATGCGTACGGGCAGAATGATGCTGTGTAGGCTTTGCGAGAGGGCGGCAAGTGCGAGGAAAAGGATGTTGACCTTGAGATAACTTTGCCGGCTAAAAGCTTTGTGTTCTGGTGTCACGTCACAAGCATAGCAGAGGGACTAAGTGCGGAGCAAACCTCCGGAAGCAGATTTTGACAAGGGTCTGTGGCGGTAGTAATATGACTGTACTACAACAGTATAACAGTACCACGGTACAAAGAGAGATGCCATGGGATTCCAAGAAAATGTGCCTATTTATATTCAGATTGCCGCTGACATAAGGGAGCAAATTATCTCGGGGAAGATAAAAAGCGGCGAAAAAATAAAATCGGTGCGCGAGTACTCCATACTTTATGCAGTAACCGCCCTTACAGCACAGAGAGCAATGCAGCTTCTGGAAACAGAAGGGGTTATTGAAGTAAAAAGAGGAATCGGAAGCTTTGTTGCCCATGGTATCCGCCAAGACTTGGAGAAACGGATGGTGAAGCAGCAGGTTGGGGAATTTACCGCCCGAATGAAAAGCATGGGGATAACCAACGAAAGTATTTTAAGCGCAGTTCAGGAGGCTTTGACGAATGGATGACATCATAACCGTGAATAACCTATCCAAAAGATTTGGGCGAAACGTGGTTTTCGATAACCTCTCATTCTCTCTGCCGCGAGGGCGAATAATAGGTTTGCTTGGCGAAAACGGTGTTGGGAAAACGACTCTGCTCCGGCTCATCGCGGACATCCTCCAGCCGGACAAGGGAGAAATACTGATTGATGGCGAAAAAGTTTCTCGCCAAACGAGAGATAAAGTCTCTTATATGCCGGAACCGTCGAATTTGTATTCGTTCATGCGGGTACGTGATGCAATCCAATATTACAAGGACTTTTTCCCCGATTTCAATAATGAAAAAGCAATCAAGATGCGCAGAGAGTTTAAACTGGGCTTATCTCGCTTTGTAGACATCATGTCAAAGGGCAACCAAGAAAGACTCTGCCTACTGCTTACTTTGTCTCGCAACGCTCCGATTTACTTGCTTGATGAACCACTTGGCGGGCTTGACCCAAAAATCAAAAATGATTTTGTGAAGACCATCCTCGCAAATGTTGGGGAAGGCGCGACCTTGGTTATTTCCAGCCATTTGCTACGCGACCTACAAGCAGTGTTCGATGATATCGTGATACTCAAGCAAGGCGAAGTTGTCGTTGCATCCGCTGAGGAAATACGTGCCCAAGGTAGGTCGGTCGAAGATTATTATTTGGAGGTTGTCGGAAGATGAGTATGACGAAATCCCTAAGATGGGAGCTGAGGAAATACGTCACTAATTTACGCTGGGCTTTTTTACCTTGGGTAACGGTGCTGGCGATTGCATATCTGCTTCCTGCCACTGCCAGTCGTGTCACGTGGGTGTCGAACACCTTCAATGCACTATTGGTGATCAGCTTGTTTATCGGCTTGTGCGTGATGTGGACATATCCGGGTGCTTCTGCAGCCAAAGCGTTAAAAAGCAGGTCAAGCTTATTGGAAAAATTGCGCAGCCAGCCGTTTATAGTTACAGTGGTTGCCAAAACCATTTTGAATGTGTTGTTGTTCTCGGTCTGCTGGGGGTTGTTGATATTGACCTCTGAAGTTTCGTTCAGATATGGCACAAATATATACACCATGGAGGCAAATGCCATTCAGCTGGTGCATGTTGTTTGCAGCTATTGTTACCCCTGCCATTGTTATGTTTTCTGTCATGACTGCGTCAATGCTCCCGATATTAAACAAGCAGCCGTTTGTAAGTTCTGTGGTATTCGGGGTTGTCATGTTCTGGGCTGTGCTGGGGATTGGCAACTGGGGAAGACAGGGAGAGACTCCGGTGATGATTGTCCAATTATTGGCAGCATTGGTTTTATTTGTGTTGTCATGCTGGCTTTATGATAATAAATATGAAACAGCAACATCTTGGGACAGATAAACGTTGCCGTAGCCCAAGAGAATAGTAGGGGATGACGGAATCATGGAGATCAAAATGAAAAGTCAGTTGATGGTTGGTTTATTCGGGCTCATTGTCGTATTAGCATTGGGGTTGGTCTTTGATGCCGTGTACAAGCCTTACTCAAAAGAGCTCCGAGGCTTGGTTGTATGGAGTGACGGCGGCAATTTCTACTCAATAGGTGTGACCAATACCTCTTGGGTTGATTGGTATGATTTTACGATTAAAATAAAATACGAAAGCGTAGAATACAAAGATATAAGTTTTTATACAGGTAACCGCCCGTATGGCCTTACAGTCGGAGCGGGGACGTCTTTTGGAAATAGCAGGTTTGAGGACGAGTATGGCAATAAGCTGGATCTCAGAGCGGCGATGGAGAATGGTGCCGTTGTTGAAATCGTCGCAAAAAGGGGGCCTGACGGAGAAAACGAGACTGTCCGAATTCATCGGGTGGTGATGTCTCCGATTACCGTCACAACCACCACTGCCCCCATGACCATTACGTTAATTGACTAAAACTGCCGGCAGGAATGCTATCTGATCATCACACTGTTATTGACAATCTGAGTGCTGAACAGAAATAAAATGTCTTGATCAACGAAATCTACATACCTCGGCAGGTCTTTGTAGCTCATATAACGCAGATCAACCAATGTTATTTTGCTGTAGCCGCCAAGCAGAAGAGGGGCCAGGCTGCTGGTGAAAGAATCTCTGAAGATTACCAACTCCCTTTTTTCTGCGGCACGTTCGTTCGTTATGGTGATAAGGGAAGTGGGGCCGGAAAGGAAAACATCGTATGAGTCGATCCCGCCAAGCCTGTCCGTGTCATAGACGCTTGTACACGGCGGCCTTAGCGGGTCCGGGTCGAAATTATCTACTTTAGCCGCCATGATGGTTTCATTTACTAAATAAATCAGCCGATCCGGCTCCAACGGCAAGGCTGCTTGCCCGTAATATGCGCCGTAGAATGGATAATACTCCCGTTCTTCGTAGCCGCCGTTAAAAGTCGCGAAGGTCATTTCCTCGGCCAGCCGCTCAACCACTTTTTGCAGGCTTTCCTGTTTCCAATGAAGGTCCGTTCGGAAATAATCGTCTAGGCTTAACACATCGAATAAGCTGATATATCTCATATTTTGCACGTTTTGGCATAAGAGGCTTTCCATAAGAACGTAATCAAGCGAGGGATGACCGCTGGCCGGCGCCGCGTAATAGTTTTTGTCCGGTATTAAAATGTAATAGACCGACATGTCACGTAAATACAGATCGTATATTTCATTGAACTTGGCGGCGAGGTTAGTTACGCTTTTTGGATACAGCGGATATTCTATTTTTGCGACGTGATTCTCGACTAAGTAGATGCCGTTGTTATCCTGCTTCCCTAAAACATAAATTTCCCAGACGGCTTTTATGCCGCGAAAACCCTGCCGCAGAGGGAAGTGGTCTAACGCGTATTTTTCGAAGTCCTGCATGAAATTGCCATCATACAGGCTGTCTGCAGTTAGCGTCGGGAACGTCGCCAACTTGCGCCTTTCGCTGCTGGATATTGTTTGGTCCGGCATCAGGAAGTGTACGAAGAGAAAAGAGAAAAGTACGGCGAGAAAGCTTGAAGTGACGATCTTGTTTTTCATAACATTCTCTTTTAGAACCTGAAATATAAGAAAGGGTTAAAAGACGAGTCCAGCAAGTACCCCGTTACCAATAGAATGATTGCGACGTAGAATGCCGGCTCTATCACCATCATTGTCTTGGCGATGTTTGGTCTGATCACAGCCTTGGCAAGTAAATTCTTAATGACAGGTGTTGCAAGGAAAGCTGCCGCCAAAATGATGACTGCATAACTTTTTAAGTAATACAGGGAAATGGCGTTGATCGCCGGGAGGCCCAAGAACATTCCCTTAAGATAATTTATTGCAGTGCTCATGTTTTCTGCATTGAAGATTACAAAGCTGATAAGGATCAGAAACAACACGTATATGTGGGAGAATGCCCTGGGGATTTTCTCCATGAATTTCGAAATAAAAGCCTTCTCAAGCATCAAAATTGCCCCAAAACAGAGGCCCCAAATGACAAAGTTCCAGCTCGCACCGTGCCAAAAGCCGGTAAGACACCAGACGATGAAAATATTTCTCACCCACTTAAGTTTACTCACTCGGTTTCCGCCCAGCGGTATGTAGACAAATTCCCTAAACCAGCTGCCAAGCGAGATATGCCAGCGCCGCCAAAACTCACTGATACTGCGGGAGATGTAAGGAAAGTTGAAGTTTTCCAAGAAATTGAAGCCGAAACACCGGCCCAGTCCGATGGCCATATCGCTGTAGCCGCTGAAGTCGAAGTATATCTGCAGAGCGAAAGCAATGGCTCCCAGCCAGTAAAAGAGCATCGACGGCTCGCTTGTTTCTGCAGCGAGCACGGCGAGCTCACCGAGGGTGTTGGCAATCAGCACCTTTTTGCCCAGACCGATAGCGAAGCGTTTTACTCCTGACGCGAAGCTCTCGAATGTGTGCGTGCGCTTTTCAAGCTCATGGGCAACTGTTGTGTAACGCACAATGGGTCCCGCTACGAGCTGCGGGAAAAGTGCTACATAGGTAGAGAAAGTAATGAGATTCCTTTGGGCGGCTACCTTGCCGTTGTATAGGTCTATGAGGTAGCTCATGGTTTGGAAGGTGTAAAAGCTGATGCCTATGGGCAGTGCCAGACGCAGAATGGCCATGTTCATGCCCAGCATGGTGTTGAGGCTGGTGATAAAAAAATCAAAATATTTGAAAAAACCGAGGATGACCAGATTTATTATCAGAGCGGAAATCAAGGCACTTTTGGCAATCTTGGTACCGCGGTATTTTTCAATCAGAAGACCATGGAGATAACCTGCCAGCGAGGAAACTATCAGCAGCAGGGTATACCTGGGTTCGCCGGCAAAATAAAAGAAAAGACTGCTTGCCAGTAGGACGCCGTTTTTCCAGCGACGCGGAGCGGCGAAGTACAGCAGGAATACCAACGGCAGGAAAAAATAGATAAACGTGATACTAGAAAACAGCATACTTCACACTAATTTATCCGGCGGAGCGTATCATCGGTGTGCCACAGCAAGAAAGCACGGCTTCAACGGGCGACTGCCGCAAAGATATGTTTCTGTGGTACTCGCTCACCCCATATTTGGCCGCGTTGTAATGTGCTTTAGGCCCATATCAACGATGGGCAAATCATTTCTGTCTGTGCTTGCAAGCTCTATTGTGCCAGCTGCTTGAAACTGTCGTGCAGGGGCTTTGTTGGGTTGTTTTTGTCGATAATGATGACCACCAGATTGCCTATATTATCAACGATGACTTCGTTCGGAGGCACGCCGGTACAGATCCATTTCATGCCTACTTCGCTCTTTTTGATTCTGTCAATGAGCGCTTTGACATTTTCGTTATCGGAGACGCGAATCAACACGACAGAATGAGCGGTCGTCATCACCATGGCATCCGAAACAAGGGCCTCTTCGAATTTGATGTTGGACGTTCCGAAATTGTAAATAAAGTTTTGAGGATCCATATCCGGTGTAATAGCCTTGGTGAAAGTTATGGGATATCGGACATCGGCACCGGCGTAGATCTTTTCCATAAGCTCTTCCAAGGAGCCCTCCACGTTTTGTACGGAGCAGCCGAGAAGCATTACCATCGTAGCTAGGGATACCAAGCATAATAGCAGCTTTTTCATTTTACCTTTCGTGCTTCCTTTCGAACATGACCTGAACTTATACTAGACGGCAACCGCGGTCAAGTCAAATTAGCGGCAAGTAGAACTCGGAAAGCTGCAGCCGGAATTTTGATAGATCGGAAATGGTATTGACATATATGTTATAGTAGATATATAACAAATATCATATGACGGAGGGAGTATTGATTATTGAGCTTAATACGTTAAGCCCGGAGCCGCTCTATGAGCAGCTGCGTAATCAAATAGTATTAGGCATAGCAGCCAAGAAGCTTATCCCAAACGAAACGTTACCGTCGGTGCGCAGGCTTGCCGCCGATCTCGGAATTAATTTTCATACTGTCAATAAAGCCTACGCCATGCTTAGCGAGGAGGGATACATAGTAATGGATAGGCGAAAAGGGGCAGTTATCGCTCCGACCATAGCCGGCGGCGGGGAGTTTTTGGCAGCGCTTTCACATCGGCTCTTGCTAAATGCCGCGGAAGCCGTTTGCCACGGCATGAGCGAGAGTGAATTTGTGGCCCTGTGCGCCGGATGTTACCAAAATGCTATAGGCAACCTAAAGAACGGAGGAACGTCATGACGGAATCAAACATGGTCCTGTTCGTTATCAATTTAGCCGTGGCGGTGTTGTGCGGCGGGCTGCTAATGATCATTCCGTTTTTAACCAGGAAATCATACCTGTTCGGTGTGAAAATACCGCTTGAGGAACATGACTGCCCGGAAGCGAAGAGCATGAAAAGGCGCTACGCCTTGGTTTGCGCAGTCGGAACGGTGGTCATACTCGCGTTGTTTGTCGTTCAATTCATGGTCAAACCGGACATAACACTTATTGCAGCGATGTACTTTCCTCTGTTGTTTGTTGCGGTGCAAATGGTAGCGTATATTCCGAATTGGAAGGGGGCTTTGGCGCTGAAAAAAGAACACGGGTGGAATGTATCGGGGTCGGTTTTCGCTGATACAAAATCGTCGCGTTCGCGCGGTAATCTTTCGGAGCTGCCATGGCTATGGTACGTGGTAAGCCTGGTATTGATCATCATCAGCGTGGTTGTCGTGCTCGGCAAATATCCATCGCTTCCCGATAGAATCCCGACTCATTGGGACGTCAACATGGAACCCGACGGGTGGTCGGATAAAACCGTATTGGGCGTGATGATGCTGCCGTTGATCAACATGGGCATGTTGGCTCTTATGTGGGTGGTGGGTGTTTGGTTTGTCAAGGCGAAACTGCAAATTGACCCACAAGATCCCGGGTTATCTTTCACTCAGCATCGCATTTACCGCAGGCGTATGGGGCATAGCATTGGATTCATGGCACTTGCTCTTGTTGTGATGTTGATACTGCTCGGATTTATGTCCATATGGCCGGATTTTATCATTCCGTTCTGGCTCACGCTTGCCCTACCGCTGGTTCCGACTGTCTTCTTGGTGTTGGTGTCGGTCAGGTCAGGTCAAGGCGGATGTCGGATTAAACCCGATATGGTCATTGAGGATGTTGTTGCGGTGCAAAGCCAGCAAGTGGTGCTTGTCGATTCTCATGGGCGGAGCGATGACAGGCATTGGGCGCTTGGCATGTTTTATCACAACCCTGATGACCCAGCCACTATCGTCGAAGACAGGTTCGGGAACAACCTAGGTTTTAATTATTCTCGTTTGCCTGTGAAGATCGGAGTTATTTCAGCCGGAGTAGCTTTCGTTGTTGGGTATGCTTGGCTGACTATTTGGCTGTGCTCAAGCTTATAAAACCGGGGGAAGAAGTCTCAAGCAACACAACTGGAAGAATGAGGTAACAATGAAATGTAAACCAACGATAGCAAGCGTAATAGCCACATTTACATTTCAGATCACTAAAAACACCATTGACAGCACGCCATAAAAAGATATAATGATGATATCATAATAATATCATCATTAGGAGGAAACACTATATGGCAAATAACAAAACGCCGCTTAAAGAAGAATTGCTTAAAGCGGCTCCCGGAATACCGATACTTATCGTAAACATTTTGGCTATTCTGCTGGGGTTAGCTCTCACGGTGATCGGTGGGCTTTGGTGCGGTGGGGGACAGCTTGCGCTAGGCGTTACAGGCATTGTCGTCGGCAGCTTATTACTGGCCATATGCCCTGTCATATTTGCCGGGTTTAAATCGGTGCGTCCAAATGAGGCGATAGTATTCACATTATTTGGAAAGTACTACGGCACATTGAAAAGCGCAGGATTCTTTTTTGTTAATCCGTTTGTCTCAGCCGTTGCGCCACCCCCATCCGCAGCTGTAATGGCAGGTAATAACGTTGCCTCAGATATTAATAATGCAGGGAAGGCCGGCACTGCGGGTGGGAGGTCCGGCCCCTCAAATAAAATGTCGCTGAAAGCCTTGACGCTTAACAATGCCAGGCAGAAAATTAACGACAAACTGGGCAACCCCGTTGAGGTCGGCATCGTCGTTATCTGGAGGGTTGTAAACACGGTGGACGCCATGTTTAACGTGGACGATTACGTTGAATACCTGTCTATCCAATGCGACAGTGCCTTGCGTTCAATCGTAAGACTATATCCATACGATACCACCGATGAAGAAGAGGCGTCGACAGGTTCTCTGCGCGGCAGCAGCGAGGAGATATGTTCTGTACTCAGAGGAGAAATACAGTCAAAGGTGACAATTGCAGGGCTCGAGATTCTTGAGGCGCGGATTACTCATCTGGCTTATGCTCCTGAAATCGCAGCGGCAATGCTGCAGCGCCAACAGGCGAGTGCCATTGTTGATGCTCGTCAGCTCATTGTCGATGGTGCTGTCGGGATGGTTGAAATGGCTCTCGCAAAACTCAGAGAGCATGGCGTAGTTGAGCTTGATGAAGAACGGAAAGCCGCAATGGTGAGCAATCTCATGGTGGTACTCTGCGGCAATCGGGATGCTCAACCGGTCGTAAACTCGGGTTCGCTTTATTAATGCTCTGGGCCAACAATGGGCAGAGCAAACGTGAGCGTACATGGATAATCGCAAAGAGAAGAAACAGATTCCGTTGCGGCTCTCGGCTAAGTTGTGGGAGGAAATATCGCAGTGGGCAGAGGAAGAATTTCGCTCTGTCAATGGGCAGATTGAATATTTACTTAGCGAATGTGTGAAAGCCAGGAAAAAGGGGCGGGGGCCGGCTCCATCGGCAAAGAAAGAAAAAGATGAATAACACACGGGGCAAGAGAGCCGGCTCCCGCATACTTAGGCAACGATGCTCCGGAAGTTGTTTCCGGGCAAGTTGCAGGCGATGATTTGGCTGATTATTCTTCGATTGTGGAGCGGCACTCCAGCCGCGTAATGTGCGCTTTAATAATCTACTGAGATAATTCAGCGAACCTATGGCCAGACAGCAGTCGACGTAAGCCCGGTGCCCTCGGCCAGTCCAAGCATCACGTTCATGTTTTGAACGGCTTGTCCTGCCGCCCCCTTAATCAAATTGTCCAGGGCGCTCAAGGCGACAAGGGTGCCGGTGCGCTGATCTATGCTTGGGTAGACCAAACACAGGTTGCTGCCCCGGGTGTGCTTGGTTTGCGGCGAAGCAGATGCGCCCCGCACAAAAGACTCCCCCTTATAAAAATCGGAATAGAGTTTCTTTAGTTCGGCTGACTCAATCCGGCGAGTCAGTGTGGCGTAAGCAGTGGTCAAAATGCCGCGCGTCATCGGAATGAGGTGGGGCACGAAGATCACCTCGGCAGGCCCCTCCATAAGCTTGCTTAGCTCCTGCGTAATCTCCGGCAGGTGACGATGACCGTCCAAGGCATAGGCCGTTACGTTCTCATCAGCTTCGGCAAAGTGAGTGGATAGGCTCAGGCTGCGTCCGGCACCCGACACTCCCGATTTTGAATCCATAATGATACGGCCGCTAACCAACCCTGCCTTGACGGCCGGGGCGAGGGCCATGATGGCACCGGTAGGATAACAACCCGGGTTGGCCACCAGCTGACTTGAGGCAATTTCAGAACGGTAGAGTTCGGTAAGGCCGAAAGCTGCTTTCCCAAGAAGTTCCGGGGCGGGATGATCAAAGCCGTACCAAGCGGGGTATAGCATCGGATCGTTTAGGCGGAAGTCGGCGGAAAGGTCGATCACCCTAACGCCTTTTTTAAGCAGGGGAATGACCTCAGCGGCGCTTTCCTTGTGAGGCAGGGCAGAGAAAGCAATATCTACCTCGCTAAGTTCGCTATCGATGGGAAGATCAATCTCTGCTAAGTGCGGAAACACATCGGACAGTTTCTTGCCGGCAGCACTCCGCCCGCTTACTGAAGTCAGAGCAACGCTCGGATGACGCGAGAGAATGCGTGCCAATTCCACTCCGGCATAACCGGTGACGTTGATAATACCGACTTTGGTCTTAACCATAGAGCACCTCGGAATTTGTTAGCGTTTGCCAAAATTGAGCAATTCAGCAGGAACAAACAAGAGTACTCCTGCACGAAAATCACGATTGGCGTTGCTATTCTACCATAGTTTGCCACGATGTTGGTTATATGGTAGCATTTACTTTTTCCCCAAATCTGTGAAGGGGGTGTACGCTTTGTCTCCAAAAATTTATCTGGTTGATGTTACCAATAGGGACGGTGTCCAAACAGCGAATCTTAGTCTTTCCAAGCTGGAAAAGACTATGATCAACCTCTTGCTTGACGGTATGGGTGTCCATCAATCCGAATTTGGCTTCCCGACCACACG
>Ga0209737_10001751_pt1 | contig 15329 bp, 10 predicted proteins | sample TergutCu122P3_FD_187284 | JGI IMG/M metagenome (GOLD analysis project Ga0209737, IMG submission 187284) | Cubitermes ugandensis P3 segment gut microbial communities from Kakamega Forest, Kenya - Cu122 P3 (SPAdes) (version 2) | ecosystem: Host-associated > Arthropoda: Insects > Digestive system...
CATTATGACCGATATAGTGTGTGGTATAGTTAATTTTCGCATATCAGGTAAATTAACGGTTTAAAAAATTCAATAAACACCTGTAAATCCCCATTAAAACACCAAAAAATAATAAGTACTAAGGTCTTTTATTTTTTCATGTATCCATAATTAACATACAATTCTGTAAAGTGTTTTTGCAATTGTCTAAACGGCAGGAAACTGTAAAATTAATGCAACAAAGAGCAAACCAACAACAACTCTACAAACATTAGTCATGCCAAAAACCTTAGCTAACAAACGTGTACTAATTATGATGAGGGGGTTTGCTATTGATGTTGTTGTTTGTTTGTGGTTTACGTATATTCTTAATAACTTTTGGTGTGAAAGGTCCCGCTTTTGCGACTCATGACATATATATTTTTAATATAAATGAGTCATACAACCCATATTTTTGGGGTAAATTTGTTTAAATTTTTATGTCAGCTGCATTAAATAGTAATTTATCAAAATAGAGTAATGTATTTGCTATTTAAATAGGCGAATCTGGCATAAATTAAAGTTTTTAGGCCGCTTTAAGTGAAAAATAAAGATTATCCAGGCCATAAAAGCTTTCACAAAACAACACGCATCTTCACAGACAACAACAAAAACACACACATCAAAAAATCAAACACAAACCACCCATACACACACCCACAAACAAACACAAGCAGACAGACAAGCAGGCAGTAAACCAGAAACAAGAAGGAAAAAACAAGATTTTTATTGTAAAATTGAAATAGTTGAATGCACACTCCATTTTTATTTCAGTGTTCAACACAGAGATGAAACCATGAAAAACGAAGTAAACATCCCCAAGACCATGTCAACCCAACACCCCGACAATGTAAATGTGCCCGAATGGTGCAAATCCACAGTAATTGATGGAAATGCCGAAGTATTTGAGGCATACCACGCCTACGAAACCCTAGGCTGTCAAGAAGTCATGTGGGACAGCGAAGGCAAAGACGTTGACACACGTGTCCTTCGTAAATTAATGGATAAACACTGGAAGTTTTTTGAAAATCACCTCGTAGGAATAGACGAGTTTTTAACTTACCGTGTACCTAACCCAAAAATTGAAGCAATAGAGAAAAAAGTTGTAACAGAAACCCTTCAAAACATCCCCATGGCATACGATGCAGCAACAAGCTTTTACAAAAAAGATGTCACACCAATTTTCGAAGTCATCCTGCCCTTCACAACAGACAGCAAAGAACCCATATGGCTATACAATTACTACAAAAACGCTATCGTCCACGATGAAGAAGCACTTTTAGACGAAAATACCAAAGCCAGAGAATGGGTCGGCCCAACAAACCCCAAAACTGTCAACGTTATCCCATTAGTTGAAGACTTTAAAAGCATATATAACGTTGACCAAATTATACAACCATACATTAAAACTGTTAAACCCAAACACATGCGTGTTTTCATAGCCCGCTCAGACCCAGCGTTAAACTACGGTCTAATCTGCGCCGTAATACTCTCAAAAATTGGATTATATAAACTTAAAAAACTCGAAAAACAAGAAAAAATAGACATACACCCAATCCTCGGCGTTGGCTCCAAACCCTTCCGTGGACACCTCTCACCCGATAACGTAGAACACTTCCTACAAGAATACAAAGGACTCTCAACCGTAACCGTACAATCCGCAGCCCGCTACGACTACCCCATAGAACAAGTACAAGAACTCGTAAAAACCCTAAACAAATGTTTACCAAACGGAGAACCAGACCCAATTTCAGCAGAAGAAGAAAAAATACTAGACAGCATACTCAATAAATGCAAAAAACAATACGAATGCGTCGTCGAAGTAATTGCACCACTCATAAACTGCATCTCACCATACGTCCCACAAAGACGAGCAAGAAAACTACACATAGGATTATTTGGCTACAGCCGCAACGTCGCCGGAGTAAGCTTACCAAGAGCCATCCCATTTTCAGCAGCCCTATACAGCATAGGAGCACCCCCTGAATTTATTGGAGCAAAAGCTCTTGATGACCTAACAGAAACAGAATACAAACTGTTAAACAAAGTCTATGTCAACCTAAAACACGACTTTAACAGCATAGGCGGCTACGTCAGCTTAGAAAACATTAACATGCTAATGGAAATGCACACCCGTGTTGCCAAACGCACAGGTATGAACATAGACACCCTACGCCTAGCCCTAACACGCATTCTTGCAGATCTCAAAGCTGTAGAAGAAAAATTTGATAGAAAACTAGGCCCCCGAACACTTGAGCAACGAAAACACGAGAACTTTACCAACAACTTCCTAATCAACTACTTAGAAGGCGAAGAAACAGAAGCACGCAACGCCCTAATTGAAGCAGCAAAAATCAGACGATGCCTAGGCTAAAACAACAAAACACCCCCCTTCCTCTCCACTTTTCCATTAATCTGTTGTGCAACATTTTTCCACTTTAATCAGTTTTTTAAAAGCTTTTATAACTGAGAAATAAAATTATAGAAATATGGTCTTTTCTTAAGCACAGGTGTGGGCATGAGGCGGTCTAAAATTTGGGCTATTCTGATTATAATGATAATGCTATTCACAATAGTGTTTACTATTTTTTCCGCTCAATTATTTCAGTCAGAGTATTCAACATCAAATGTTTCGGATATGCAAAGGTATGATCAAGAAAAAGTGCTCAGTGCTCTAAAGAACATAGTAGGAGTTGATGTGGACAAGTATACTGTAAATGTAACTCATTATTACTCAGAGCCTGATCCACTTTTTGAAAAAGAAACAGAAGAATACAAGTATAGACGGGATATAACTTTTAATTTAGATTCAGATGAAAGTCGGCTTTCTGTTAGTGCATATATTTCAAAAAAAGACAATAAATTACTCTCTATGAGTATGAGCGTACTTTATGGGGCTCGTTCATCTGTCCATTATGTCAATAGACTGCCCTCTGATCCGCTTGTTGCAACTAAAGAGTTTCTTTCTCGGTTAAAAGCATTCACGGGTAATTCAATTGTAAGAGATATGCAAATTATTGTTGAGCCGGCTGAAAATTTGGGTGCTTTAAATAAAACTGTCGGAAATATAAAATGCAAGGCACTGGTGTATCGGGAAGAATATGCAGATCAGTTTGGTGTTACTACACATTATTTTACTTCTATTTATTTTGTGCAATTGTTCAATGGTATTGAATCAGGCAATAATCTAAGTGTTAGTTTCTATGATGGTTTTTTTGAACACTTTGGGGATGGTTGGGATTTGCACTCAGTGGCTAATGTGGAGGTAAATGTTTCAAGGGAACAAGCGGTAGCTATTGCGCAGGAGGCTACTATTAATGCCGTTGGGTCGGAGTATTTGCCTTTTCCTTCAGATAGACCGGCTATAGCTGAATTATCTATGGGTCGCATAGATCGTTCATTTGATTTTCTGTGGTATCCTTGTTGGTCTGTTACAGTATATCTTGCAAATCCATCAGATCCATGGTTGGGTGGTTGGCATGTGTGGTTAAGGGCCGATACCGGGGAGATAATATCCACAGGTCCAATTCATAGCCATCCCAATCTGTAACCAGTAATCAATTGATCAATGTACATCTAACAAGATATGATTACATTATTGAAGATGTATGTTCAAAAAATGTGGTGGTTTGCAAATTTGGGTGTTTTTGTTGCCTGTTTTATAATCTGCAGGTTTTTTGTTGTTGTAGCATAGAGTGTTTGTTTTTGTCTGTAAATGTTGGTTAGTTTGTAAAATTGTTTTTTGTTGTAGCTAAAGTGATATAAGGAAAAATTTGCAGGTTATTTGTAGAATAATCTTGATGTTTCAAGACAAGTTGTCTGTGTTAAGGTAGTTGCTTGTTTGTTGCTACTTTAGTGGTGGGTTTAGCTTGTTTGTTTCATCAATGTTATTAGTAAGTATTTGGAATGTGTGAGTGATGAAGAATGAGTATGCAAAAACAAATCAGTCGAGTCATTGAGGGTTATAACTCTGAGAATGTTCACATCGGTGTTTTAGGTAGTCATTCTGCACTTGAAATAGCTGCGGGGGCTAAGCAGGAGGGTTTTAAGACTGTTGTTGTGTGTCAGAATGGGCGTGAGAAGACGTATGCTCGTTATTATCGCAATATATTTGATAAAATTATATATTTGGAAAACTTTCAAGATATTACCAGATCCGATACTGTTGAGAAGCTTGTAGAGTTTAATACTGTTTTTGTGCCTAATCGTTCTTTTAGTGTCTATGCAGGTTATGATGCAATTGAGCAAAAGTTTGCAGTTCCTCTAATGGGTAATAGATATTTATTGAGGACTGAGGAGCGGACGGTTTCAAGAAATCAGCTGTGGCTATTAAGGGAAGCGGGTATAGAGTTGCCTCGTTGTATAAAGTCGCCAAAGGAAATAGATGGACCTGCGATAATTAAGGTTCCTGAAAAGGATCGTTCTATTGAGCGAGCGTTTTTTTATGCTTCAAGCTATAAGGAGTATCAGCGGGAGGCAGAAAAGAGGTTAAATGCAGGCATAATTACTCAAGATGCCTTGGATCAGGCTGTTATTGAGGAGTATGTTATTGGTGCAAAATTTAATGCTAATTATTTTTATTCGCCTTTAAATGATGAAATTGACCTGTTGGGTTTTGATAGGCGTATTCAAACAGATTTAGATGGTGTTTTAGATATGCCGGCTCAAGAACAGTTAGAGCTAAAAGTGCCTACGCAGAATATAGAAATTGGTCATCAGGGGGTAACTATGCGTGAGAGTCAATTGGAGAAAATTTTTGAGGCGGCAGAGAAATTTGTTTCCATATGTCATAAAGAGTATCCGCCTGGTATGATTGGTTTATTTGCGTTGCAAGGGGCGGTTACTAAGGATTTGGCGTTTAGGGTATTTGATGTAAGTCCTCGTGTTCCGGGGTGTCCCTGTGTTGAGCCTACGTCGCCTTATATGAAGTATAAGTATGGCACGGAGGTTGGTCCGGGTAAACGTGTGGCTATGGAAATTAAGCGTGCTCTGCGAAAAGACAGATTAGCTGATGTGGTTACATGATAGAAGCTCAAGATGTTCAAAAGATTCTTGAAAGTTATGATAAAGAAAAGTTATCTGTTGGCACCTTAGGTTCTCATTCGTCTCTTAATATTTTCAAAGGTGCAAAAGAGGAAGGGCTGCGAACAGTTTGTATATGTAAAGAAAAAGACGCTATCATGTATCAGAAATATCCCGTTGTTGATGAGCTTATAATTGTTAAAGATTTCACAGAACTATTAAGTGAAACGCTCCAAGAGCGTCTTCGTCGACTAAATGTAATTCTAATTCCACATGGCTCCTTTACAGCATACTTGAGCACAGAGCAGCTTACAGACAGTCTTAAAGTACCTATAATGGGAAACCGCAAATTGCTACATTGGGAAGCTAATCGCAGAAGTCAAGAGGAATGGTTACGTCAAGCAGGTCTAAGATTACCCTCAACTTTTAAAACACCTGAAGATATTGACCGTCTGGTTATTGCGAAACTGCAAGGTGCTAAAGGTGGTAGAGGCTATTTTCTAGCTAACTCTCCTAAGGGTTTCTATAAAAGAGCCAATGAGATGGCTAAGCGGGGTTTAATTACCAAACAAGATATTGAAACAGTCCACCTACAAGAGTACATATTGGGTGTAAACGTGTATCCAAGCTATTTTAGCAGTATTTTAAATAAAGATGTAGAATTGCTTGCCATGGATAGACGTTATGAAACAGCCGTTGACTCCATAGGAAAAATTCCTGCCAGTGAACAAATAGAAATTGATATTGCCCCAACATATACCGTTGTGGGAAACTTTCCAATAGTTCTCCGCGAGTCCTTACTGCCAGACATCATGCGAATGGGTGAGGCAGTGCATAAAAAAGCCTCAGAACTTGCACCACCAGGCATAAGCGGACCCTTCTGTCTTGAAACAGTAATAACAGATGACCTTAAAATTTACACCTTTGAGATTTCAGCACGTATTGTAGCAGGTACAAACGTTGGCATCGGCACATCACCATACGCCTACTTGCGATACGGAGAAAACATGTACATGGGCAGACGCATCGCATTAGAACTAAAAAATGCAGTAAAACAAAAACAACTACAAGACATAGTTGCCTAAACTGAAACTGTTTTTGTTTCACATATTGCTATCATGCTAACCCACAGCAAACACGCCATGACAACGTTAAAGATAATTAAGCAACCTTAACTGCACAAAATACAGGGTACAGCGTTCTAAATCTTGTTATGACACTCTTTTTCAGAAAAGCAAGTAAAAATTAACGTATTAATCAATTTATCCTGAATTCCCGAATAACCCGTAACTATGTTTGTGGAGGGTTTATGTCAAGTGCCTTGTAGAGTTGTTTTTGCTTCTGTTATTTCGCCTGCCTTTAAAGACTGATCTAAATGTTCAAAACACTCAATAACATCTAAACAATCAATCAAACCCTACAGTGTATAGTCTTTAAATAAGCCAGCCGTTTGCATGTGATTTTTAATATAAGACAGATAAATCAAACCAACATAACAAACAAAAAAAGCTTCCCATCCAACCCCGCCTCAGATGACACCAAAGCACACCTAAAATTCAAACGACCCTTAACATTACCAAACGCCACTCACCAAAAATCCCAGAGGGCTAAACACATATTCATAACAATGGAAAACAATAACACTTATGTATTGTATTGTAAAGACGTTATAAAAAAGGTCTTCTAACAAATTTCAGATAAAACGGGTAGTTAAAGGCATAAGTGTAGTAAGTCCTCAAAATAGTTCCTATTTCGCTCTTTTTTGTAAGAACGCAGTACTTCAATTATTTGGTTTTTGTTTTTTTCACCCAGAACTTCCCAGATCAGTCGGGATGCAAGGGTGTTTCCAACAAAAAGATATTGACATACTGAGGTAACGTTTGCAACTCTGCGTTGGATACTAGCTGTTTCAAAATCTACGATATAGGGTTTTCCAGTTTTGTCCATAAGTATATGACGAGGCGCTTTGCTTAATTCACCATGATCTAAGCCGGTCTCATCAAGTCGCCAACATTGTTCTAAAATGTTCTCGATGACTTTATGAAAAACAGTTTTTTCTTTATGATTAACCATCCAGTCAATTAACAGATTACCGTCGATAAGTTGAGAAAGTAAAAAATTTTTTGTAGCGGCTATAAATGTAGGGCCGACTTTGATGTTGTTTGCTTTTCGTAGCATTTCGGCTTCATGGAAAAAATCGTTTCTGCCTCCGTCAAGTCGACGCATTTTTAGTGCTAACCGTTCTTCTCTAACATGGGCAACAACGACTATACCAACATATCCTTTGCCCAATACAGGTATATTTGCCGCTGACCCATCACCTGTAAACTCTACCGCTGCAACTCCTAGTTCTTTTAGCTCCAAAATTCTATTTGTCACTTCTAACGGTTTAGCGTGTGGGTAACATAGAATAGATGCATATGGCTCAGCAGCTAGATTTTCAAGGGATATTTTAACAGGCGGTTTCACTTGTTTTCCTCTTTAGTATACAGTAAAGATCGAAGATATTAAATTAATTTTAATAGGCGTTCTATCTAAAGGGTTTAAGAAGGATAGTTTGATGCCGCGGTTTAGACAAGTAATACAAATTCAAGAGTTAATGGATGCTAAAGAGGCTATTCGTAATGTAGGTATAATTGCTCATATAGATCATGGTAAAACTACTTTAGCGGATTCCCTTCTATCAGGTGTAGGTATGCTTGCCTCATCAATGGCTGGAACGGCACGTGTGCTTGATTACTTAGCGGAGGAGCAGAAACGTAAAATTACCATAAAAACGGCTAATATAAGTCTTGTCTATAAAACTCTTGATGGCAGCTATCTTGTTAATCTAGTTGATACGCCAGGACATGTTGATTTTACAGGCAAAGTTACCCGGGCGCTTCGTACAATTGATGGAGCCATAGTTGTTGTAGACGCGGTTGAAGGAATTATGGCTCAAACAGAAATTGTTACACGTCAAGCACTTAAAGAAGGTGTTTGTCCGATACTATTTATAAATAAAATAGATCGTTTAATTACTGAATTGCAGCTTAATGCAGAGCAAATTCAGGAAAGACTCAACCAGCTTATTGATTGCTTTAATGATCTTATTGAAGTTTATAGTGAAAGTCCATATAATACACAGTGGAAGGTAAGTCCTCAGAGAGGTAATGTTGCCTTTGGAGCGGCCCTGCATGGTTGGGGGTTTACCGTTGGCATAGCTAAACAGAAGGCCGTAAAATTTCAAGATATAATTATGGCCTATCATCAACAGGATGTTGAAAAGCTCAAAAAGACAATTCCTATTCATAAGGCAATTTTTGAAATGGTAATAAACACTCTGCCTAATCCACGGGAGGCTCAAGCTTATCGTGTTAGAACTCTTCAAAAAACAGCAAATTCGGCAATAGAACACGCTTTAGCGACATGTCAAAATGAAGGTCCCACAGTTATGTATATAACTAATGTAGTGGCGATGTCTGAGGGGGGTTGTATGGCGATAGGTAGAGTTTTTTCAGGGAAAATCTGTAAAGATGATAAAGCGTATTTAGTTAATGTTTCCAAAGAGGTGGGGGTGGGTAATGTTTATCTTGATATGGGTTTTTTTCAAGAAGAGGTTTTAGAGGTTTCAGCAGGTAATTTAGTTAGAGTTTCTTTACCTATAATGGTTAAGGCTGGAGAAATGCTAGTTGATGTAGACCACAAAGACATGTCTTCTTTTGAGTGTATAAGTTATGTTTCTGAGCCTGTTATGACTGTTGCTGTTGAGCCTAAGATGCCTCAACAAACAGTTGAGTTGTTTGAGGCATTGGAAAAGATGGCATCTGAGGATCCAAATTTGCATGTGTCAATTCATAAAGAGACGGGGGAGTATTTGTTAAGTGGTATAGGGGAGTTGCATCTTGAGCTTGCAGCTAAGCAGTTGGAGCGTGATTTTGGTTTAGAGGTTAAGGTTTCTTTACCAATGGTTGTTTATATGGAAAGCGTTATTCACCAAGGAATTGCTATTCACATAAAAGGCCTAAATAATCAGAATGTTTTCAGTATACAAGTTGAAAATAGACAAGAAAACCAAAAACTACCTTCTGAAATAATAGATGTCCTCTATGTGGATGCAAACGGTAATTCTCTGGTAACCTGTAATCAAGTTTTCTCTGAGTCAGTTTTGAAATCAGCTATCAAGGGGTTTGAATACGCCTGTAAAGCGGGGCCTCTATGTGGTGAACCTCTTCGATGTGTAGAAGTGAAATTATTTAATATGCAGCCTAACTTGAATTATGATAAAGCAGGTGATGTTACACGTGAAATTAGTAAGGCTATTTTTGCTTCATTTTTAACGGCTAAGCCTGTTTTGCTTGAACCTATTTATGCTATCACTGTTACAGTTTCCTTTGATCTTGCAGGGGAATGCTCAAGAATTTTAACTACACACCGGGGTAAAGTTGGAAGTTTTGAACAAAAGGGTTTGCTATCAACTATCAAGGGTTCTATACCAGTTGCTGAAACCTTTGCTTTCTCCAAAGAAATTCGTTCTGCAACTTCAGGAAGGGCTATTTGGCAATACCTATTTGATCATTGGGAAGAACTTCCTAAAAGACAGGCTGCTCAAACAATAGTTGAGCTGCGTAAGCGTAAGGGTTTAGCTGAGGAGGTGCCTAAACCAGACAAGTTTATGGAGAATTTAAAATGAAGCTTGAACTTGACATAGAGTTTAATTTAGATGTTTCACTTTGCTGTGGTCAAGTGTTTCGTTTTAAAAAACAAAATGATTGGTGGTATGGTCTTTTAGGTGATAAAATTTTTAAAATTCGTCAAACCAATAATCATTTAGAGTTTGAAGGTGTAGACTTAGCGTTTATTGAAGCTTTCTTTGGGTTAAAAGAGGATTTAACAAAAATAATTCAGAGCATCAATAAAGACTCATACATATCAGGAGCTATAAGGCAGTTTAGAGGTTTGCGTCTTGTGCGCCAAAACCCTTGGGAATGTTTAATAAGCTTCATATGCGCCACTTACAAAAACATAACAGCCATTGAGCAAACGCTTTTTAAAATGTCTCAGAAATATGGAGAAGAACGCTATTTTGATGACCAAGTTTTCTGGTTGTTTCCTTCAATTGAAAAACTATCTAAGGCAAGTGTGAGTGGGTTAGAGGAGTGTGGTTTGGGTTATAGGGCAAAGTATGTGCAGTTGACGGCGAAGCGGGTTTATGAGGAGCGAATTGATTTAGAAAGTTTCAAACAATTATCGTATGTTGAGGCAAAGAAGCGTCTTTTAGAGTTTTCAGGTGTGGGTTTAAAGGTTGCTGATTGTGTGCTTTTATTTGCGTTGGATAAAATGGAGGCGTTTCCTGTGGATGTTTGGGTTAAGCGTATATTACTTGATCATTATGCTAAATGTCTGCCTCAGGATTTGGTAGAAAGATTTCAAAGTCATGATACGTTAAGCAAGGGAGAGTATGAAAAACTTGGTCTATTTGCTAGAAACTATTTTGGACCTTATGCAGGGTACGCACAAGAGTACCTTTATCACTATAAGAGAAGTAACAAATAATCAAGTGTATAATTTCTACTACCGTATTTAGCTTGTTTAACTGTGTTGTATGTTTTTGTTATAGTTTTTTGGTCATTACGTATGCGTCTTCGCCGTCGGAGTAGTATCCGTTTATGGTTTTGCTGATTTCAAAGTCTAGTTTTTTGTATAGGGAAATTGCAGGTTCATTAGTTACTCTGACTTCAAGGAAGGCTTGTTTGGCGCGATAATATTTCATACCTTCAAGCGATTTATTAATAACTGCTTGGGCTACGCCTTTGCGTCTTGCGTGGGGCATAACTGCAATAGAGACCACGTGTCCTTTACGCATTAAACCGCCAAGGCCCATGTTAGATAAGCCTACTTCAATTCTGCACATGATATATCCAAGGAGTTTGCCTTTTTCTTCTGCTATGATAAAGGTTTCAGGGAAGCGTTGATGTAGGTCAATAAAGAAAAAGTCTGTATAGTTTTCTGGGAGACATACACGGTTTGCTTGCATTACCGTTTGTAAGTCATCTGGAACGAATTTTCGCAGCGTGAAGGGTGTTTCCATTTTGTCGCCTTCATTACGTGTAGATTAAGTGAACTTAAAGTTTACGCTCTTGCTTCTTCTTTCTTGTTCAAATCAAGCTTAAAGACTCAAGTTTTTGCTTCTTCAGGAGGCTTATATTCAGGTAAGGTATAGTTTCCTGCAGGTATAACCCATACTCTTGATGCTGAACCGGCCAGTTTAAACGCGTCAGTTAATGCGTCATTAACGGCTCTTGCAGTTTTTAGTTTAAACACATTAGAGGCATAATACTCAGGAAGTGAGGACACTAAAATGACGGGGTGACTCTGTAGAACTTTAAGCAAATAATACGCTCTATGACCACCTGTGGCAAAATTACGTTTAATTTCCTTCTCAGAACTTTTTAAATCAACCAATCGGGTCATCCAGTCATAAAATACTTGATTACCGTGACCCTTAGAACATTCCGCAACAAGAACAATCACACCACCCCGCTTAACCACATCTAAAGAATTATCCAACGCCTTACAGGCCTGATATAAAGTGGCATCAGCAAAATTGCCCCCTGCACTAACAACTACAATATCTGCTCGACGATCAATCGCAACCACAGACATTTCCTTCACCAGTTTAGCAGCCTCCAAAAACGCCGCATCCAAATTCCCCGCAAACGCTCTCACAAGCTCCCCTTTACTATTTCCAACAACATTAACAGTAAAGTCAACCTTTGCCATACGAGCAACCTCCGTCATATCCTCATGGACCGGATTATCTTTTAAAACACCCGCCACAGCATTACTATTAAGCATCATAACACTATTATGCCGAATCGTTTCCACCCCACAAATCCCCAACACATTTTGTCTACCTCCACTATAACCTGCATAATAATGCACCCCCACATCACCCAACAAAACCCTAACATCTGCCTCAACAAAAACACGATTAAGAAAAACCTTATTCCCATGTGATTTAGTAGAACCCACATAAACAAGATCTGATGCCTTAGCATCATGATTAACTAGCCGAACACGTTTCAAAACTTCAGCCTCAAACATGGCACACGTCTCAGACTTAACTACCCCATAACCGTCACAACCTAAAAGTATAGTTACATTCTCATCCTTTACACCAACAACAGTTAACTCTGCAAGCACAGATAAAAAAAGATCAATAGAAAAACTTTTACATGCCACCTCATCAAGGACTATAACAACTTTACTTTCAGGCTTAGCAATCTCGCTTAACCGTCTAGAGCCTATAGGTTCTTTAAGGGCACGCTTAATTTCCTCTTTAGTATCAGATACACCAGATTTTTGAACTGGATTAATTGAGCCAAGCAGATTACGTGCAGGCACTCGAGCGCAAACATCTGTTTTTCCGTAAGGAAGCCAAACATCCACCATAATAATCACACGTTATACTGTAATGTTCACTCAAAACAACTATTAAGCCTTATCAAAAACAAAACCACAAAAACAGCTACAACAACAATTGCATGTCAGTATATTTGAAAGTTTTACAATAATTATGTACAGTTTTAAAATAAAAAAAGAAGTGGTGTTTACTCTATTTCTTTCTAAGAAGTAGAGTAACGACTAGGTTTACAGCAATGATTGCAATAGCTGCGCCTAGAATGTACCATCCGTATGGTGGGCTTTTAACTTCGGGAACGTCGGGTGCTGCAAATACTGCTGCTTCCATTTTTGCGTATGAACCATAGTAGCTTGGTGAACCGTTAAAGTATGCATAGATTTCATAGTCGCCTGTAGTGCCTACTGGTGGTATCCATGTTATTGAATATCTGCCATTTGCATCGCTTGTCGTTGTGCCTATGTCTATCAAGTTGTCGCCTTGCTGTGCAAATATTGTTACCTCAACGCCTGTTGCATCCATTGGTCTTGCAAAGTGTTTGTAGACATAAAGCATCCATTCGCTCATGCTTTCTTCAGAGACTGCTGGAACACCCTTAGAGAAGCGGAATTTAGCATCATCAGATTGTGTTCCTGGTGAAATGTCCATAACAGTGCCCGAAATCAATACTGGAGCACCTGCTGTAGCTATAGCATTAGACATAGAAACAGTCATCTCACTTGGACCCTTGCCGATTGCATAAATTTGTTGATCATATGTATCCATGGTTGCAATGATGCTATCGCCAATGATTGCACGTCCACCCCAACGAGTCTGACGAAACGCCCCATCAATCTCCCAAACAAGATCACCTGTCTCACAATCAAGTGCAAAGAACGGAGCACCTCTTGGTTTAGGTTCTTGAGAAGAGTGCGCCATATGGCCCAGATAGACTTTACCATCTGTAACAAATGTTATAATTAGCCACCAAGCTTCTCTGTGATAAGACTCATTGTATTTATCTAAAGCTTCATATTCCCAGAGCAATTCGCCAGTTTTAACATCATAACAGTAGACAATACCACCAACACTTGCCTCATAGAGTTTACCGTAAGCAATGACTTTTTCTTGCAGAGGAGCATCTGTCCATGAGTCGGCATAGTTTTGGGATTCTGATTGCCACATTGGTCTACCAGTTTCTAAGTTAAAGGCATAGTTAACTCGGTTTTCCTTTGTCCAGAAAATGCCCACGTTATCTACTTGGCTAAATGATGCCCAACCTGATTGTCTAAATGTTGCAACTTCGCCTGGAGCAGAAGCACCAATTGATTCCCATTCTTTAGGTGCGACCCATGTTCGTCGATTGTACATCACACTTACTGAACCTTCTTCATTAAGAGAAATTCCAGTAAGTTCTATACCCGCTTGTGTATGGTTACTAAAGAGAACGCGATCACCCGGGAATGCCACTATTGGAGTTGCAGTTTGAGATGCCCCAGCTAAACTGCCAACAGCATTTTGAGCCGCTACACCAGCCTGACCAGGTACAAATGATAGTGATGAAACTGAAGCGTTAAGATCCCATCCGCGCACATCTGCATTGTAGACTACACCTTGAACTTGGCTGCCCCAACTTTCCATCATGCCTATCTTGCCAGCGTGTACGACATGACTAGAGTTCCATTGTTGTATGTACCAGTTTGGATTTGCTGGTGTTCCATAGTTAACAGCTCGATATTTTAGCATTTCACCACTTGGACCAAAGTATATGCTTCCAGCTGGAACATTGGTCATGTTGTATACAAGTTCGCCAGTTTTTGGTTCAATTGCGTACATGGTACCTGCGCTACCTACCCAAAGGTATGCAAATGCACCACGGTTGTTTAGACACCACCATGTGAGCACTTGTCCGTGTGATATTCTTGCAGCGTTGCCAGTGTTAAAGTCGTATGCTTTTTCCCAGAGGGTTTTGCCTGTGTGTAGGTCAACTGCAACAATTGTGTTTCTCTGGTAAGGAACTGAGCCAGGTACTACACCCATTGCTCCGCTATTTGCATTAGCAGCTGTTGCTTGGTTATAACTGCCGCCTCTGTTGTAGTATAAAACGCCTGCAATTATGACTGAGCCTCCAAATCTGCCCTCATAAGCATCACCATGTTGATAACCAATTTCATATGTGTTCCCACCTGCTAAACCTTCCAAGGTGTCGCCAAAGGGCATGCTCCATAAGATGTGTGCGCTTTCTGGGCCTTGGTTAAATTGAGCTCGTTCGTATAAGTCAGAGCCAACTCGAACTTGGCCTACCCAGCTACCCATTATGGTGTACCATTCGCGTAGTTGTGAATCAACTGGTCTTGTCCAGTATTCATCTGGAAGTGTATGTCCTGGATGGTTTGCCTTCCATTGGCCGGTAACAGTTAAAGTCATGTTTCCACTTTCACTTGCTAAATATTTTACACCTTCATACATTGTCTCTGCAAAGACTGCTCTTAATGTATAGTTGCCTTCCATCGTTGGTGCATAGCGCATACCGACTGTGCCAGTAGACCATGTCATACGGTCAAATTTTTCAGTTTTTCCGTTAGGATCAGTGACTATTAATGTCATGTTCCAACCATCACCATCTCTGGTTAAATAGTTTATCAAACCAAAGTTTATTAGGACTGGTTGTCCAACACCGGCATTTCTTGGAATTGCGTCAACAAATGGATATGTTACGTTTGTCACTTGTGCATTTGCGTTTGGTACTGCAAGCATTGAAGCGATAAAAGATAGCGTCAGCATTACTGCTATTGTCGAAAAAAGATTTTTTTTATTAAATAGTTTCATTTTTATTTTTATCTCCTTATAAAGTAGAATGTATTAAATATGCATTAATAAACTTAACCCACAATGCACAAATTTGTTT
>Ga0209737_10001753_pt1 | contig 15322 bp, 7 predicted proteins | sample TergutCu122P3_FD_187284 | JGI IMG/M metagenome (GOLD analysis project Ga0209737, IMG submission 187284) | Cubitermes ugandensis P3 segment gut microbial communities from Kakamega Forest, Kenya - Cu122 P3 (SPAdes) (version 2) | ecosystem: Host-associated > Arthropoda: Insects > Digestive system >...
ATATCTCCGTGTACATACAGGAATACAGCATCTCCGCACCGGAATATACCATTGGTATTCAATAGGTATTTTTGTGATGGATAACACTAGTTATCGTTATAGTGCCGATACACACACTCTCTCGCTGTCGTGCCATGACATGGTGGCAAAACTTAACGGTACAAGGAACGGAAATGTATCTGGTTTAAGATTATCAATACCGGCCGGAACAAATATGCGCGAAGCTGTCATCGGAACGCTGGAGCAATTGGGTAATATATATGATTACCGTGTTGAGAATATGACGGTTAAAATTTTGACTGATAATGGATTCGAAGTGGTTTCTACTACCCCTTACGACCTTGATTTTTCAGGAGGAACTAATGTATGGAACATACTTACTTCAATAAGGGATTTACAAGTAGGCTGGGAATGCTTTTTTAAAGGCAGTACATTTATTATGCAGCCGATTCCTTCATATGAAAATGATTTCCTTGCAATTGATAAGGAAACATTAAGGCAATGCGTTATTGATGAAGATAATAGCCTTTCATTAAGTTCTGTATTCAATGTAATAGAAGTATGGGGCAAGACGCACAGGGTTGACCACTTTACTGCAAATACCGAAGAAGAACCTGATAACGTGACTTTGTCTGGTAATACATTTAATCTTCGTTTAAAAGGCACACAGATGTTGGAAGAAAACAAAGTAATTGGGTTTACTTCCAACGCTTATAATCCGGAAAATGCCAGAATCCAGTTGTGGAGATTTAATGAGCAAGATGAACAGTGGGAAACAATGGACTTTGATTATCCTATTATTTACTATGATAACCAGAATATATTGGAAAAACAGATTAAACCGAATAAAGTTTACTCACTTGAATTTAAAAACAACGGATTCTTTTATTTAGGGGAGGCTACAATAGTCGGAATAGCAAAACTTGTATCTGCCGACCCGCATTTCTTACCATCTCCGGTCAGCGGAATGAGTTTATTTGAATATGATTACCAAAATGAAGTAACTACTAATATCCGCTATATAGTCAATCCATTTTCACCTTACTGTTCTGATTTTGAAGACATCGGTGTGATAAGGAAAACATTGCAGAATGGTGATTACTCGTTAATATATAATGAACAGTTGGCACTTGACAGGGCTGGTTATGAAAACTGGCGGTTATCTGATTTGAAAAACAGCATCAGGATTCATGCACTTGAGATACCTTGGCTGGATGTAAACGATAAAGTTGAATATTATTCAAACAGCCTGAAATATACTGACACCTATTTGGTACACAGAAAAAGTGGTTCATCATCTTCTGGATTAATGGATGTTGATTTGGTAAAATTTGATTCATTGTATCCATGGGGTTCTATTGTCGGCAATATCTATTATCCGGAAGGTAAATTTGGTTACATAAATATTATTGGTGAAAATCCTATACGAATTGGTGATAATGTAACTTATAGGGCAGAAGTATTTTCCAATGATGGAAGACGCATAAATGGTCTTAATCTTCATTGGGAGATTATAGCTCCCGACGGAATAACAATGTTTTCTTGGGGTTCACATGACCAGACTGCTGATGTTTGGGTATCATTTGATGAAAAATTGTATGGTGCCACATTCATACTTAATTGTGTGTTTGTAAATAATGATAAAATTAATGGTAGTTTAACAATAAATGTAAAACATGGTATTTCACATATTGTAATTAGTGGAAATAGAACTGTATTGAGTAACAGTCAAAATCAATATAACGCCACTGTATATGATACTGGTGGAAATATTGTTAATGATGTTCCGTTAAAATGGTCTATTGAGCATTTATTTTGATATAGTCAAAGAAAGTAGGTGATATTATCGCTCAGATTCAATTAATACAAGTATCACCATTTGATGCTTCGTTATCGCAGGTATTTAGTTTTTTATGGGTTGGTGAAACAATTTTATCAAGCACGTTAATTATAACAGATAACCAATCTGGAAATATTATATATAATAACACTCAACAACTCAATGAGCAGTCTCAAGTTGTCCCACCAAACAATTTTGTAAATGGAAGAACATATAGTTATAGATTCTTGGTTGAGGATGTATCCAATAATACATTCTCTTCCAATACTCTTCAATTCAGATGTTTTACTACTCCTTTATGGGAATTTATTGATATTATAAATAACCAAGTTATAAACAGTTCAAATTTAGTCATAAATATGAGATATCAACAAGCAGAGGGAGAAAGGTTAAATAATTTTTCTGTTTCATTACATAATGAAAACATGGGACAGATTTGGACAAGCGGAATAATTGGTATGCCTTTGCGGACAGTACAGATCAATGGACTTAGTAATAATACTATTTATTATATACGTGCAAGGGGAACTACTGTAAATGGAATGCTAATTGATACTTTGCTTATTGGTATAAGAACTTCTTATATTATCCCTGATGATGATAAATATTTGTATGTAACCAACTCACCAAATAATGCGTCTGTAAAAATGACAATTGATACTACAAATATTAATCTTAGTGATATTGACGGTATTTTGGTAAAGCGAAGAATAAAAGGAGATTTTAACTGGATAAATATTTACTATCTTAATAAGTTCATAACAGGTTTAAATATATACGAAAGATTCGATAATACAGTGCGCTCAAAAACAAACTATGAATATGGTGGATGTGTTACTAAAGATGGGATTGAAGGAACTTTATATATCGTTGAAATAACTCCGTGTTTTAATGGGTTATTTATCATGGGGAAAGATACTTTTTTTAACACTTGCATGAATGTTGATATAAATAACCAACAACAAAATAAGGATTCCGGTGTTTTTAAACCGCTTGGTAGGAGAACCCCAGTTGTCATATCTAATGGAACTAGTAATTTTAAGTCTGGAAATATTTCATTTTTATATATGACTGATATTGATAATCCTGAGAAGTCATGGGAAGACAGGGAAAAGCTTAATAACTTCATTTTTGATGGGTCTATTAAGTTATTAAAAAATAGCACCGGATTGGCAAAAATGATATCTGTATCAAGCTCACAGATAAATGAACAGCCTATCGGAGGACATCCAGACATTATTTCAACAGCATTTGAGTGGGTTGAGGTTGGTGACATTAATAATGCAGACGACTTATTTAATACCGGATTTATTAATATCCGTAATGACGGAAGTTTCTTTGAAGAAGGTGGTGTTATTGATAATACCGACATACTTAATCTTGTCAATGTTACTTTGCTAAGAATCATTGATGATAATATAAATAATATTTAAAAGGAGGTTTTATTATGAATATACCACAACCAATTAAACAGTTAGAACCTACCTTGTTTGAATTGTTAAACATTAGACAAAGAACCAGAAATGAAATAATGAAAATGGGAGTTTCAGTTTTGCCTGATGATTCATGGACTTTATATCCAGATATAATTAATTATATAAATACTGAAATTACTGCCATTATGGAAGGGAGTTACTAAATGTTTAATTTACCGGAAACTTTTACTGAAATCGCGAATGCGATAAGACAAAGAGGTAATACAACTCTTCCAATACCAGTTAATCAAATGGCTCAAAATATAATTAATATACATAAAGATATTATCATACCAAAGACAATCACAAAAAATGGTGATTATTTTGCTGTTAATGATGGAGTTAATGGTTTTGATCCTGTTAAAGTAAATTTATCTATTATACCTAAAACCATAACTAGAAATGGTGATTATTTTGCATCTAACGATAATGCTGAGGGTTTTAATCCAATAATAGTAAATGTTGAAGGTGGCGGTAGCGGTTCATCAATTGGTTCATTAGTGAGATATGATTATTTCTTGACTAATTCCGAAATGAATGAAAATGGCGTATTAAGATGTGATGGTAGTCGAATTGATAAAGTAAAGTATATTAGTTTATTTAATTTACTTAAAAATGATTTACTTGCTTATGTAAAAATAATACCAGGTTTACCTAATAAAATGTATACATCATTTCAACTAGTAGGAACTCAATTGTATGTAGGTAGTAGTACAGCAGCATCTACAATTGTTGTAATTGATACAACTACTGACACATTTACAGTAATATCTGGACTCCCAATTATAGTACATGATAGGTTCCGGTTGGTGGGAACTCAATTATATGTAGGAGGTACTACTGCTACATCATCAATGGTAGTAATTAACACCTTAAATAACACACCAACACAAATAAGTAGTTTACCACTCAGAGCATATTCACAATTCCAATTAGTAGGAACTCAATTATACGTAGGTAGTACAACTTCCGCAACAACATTAGTTGTAGTTAATACCACAAATAATACATTTACCCAAATAACAGGATTACCAAATAGACCATATAATGTATTCCAATTGGTAGGGAATACATTATATATAAGTAGTAATACAGCACAAGTAATGTCTCTTATTATAATTAATACATTGGATAATAGCTTTATTGATATATGGCCAACACTTCCAAATAGAGCGCATAGATTTTTCCAATTAGCTGGGACTCGGTTGTATGTGGGAAGTAGTGCTACTGCAACGACCATAATAGTCATAGACACTACCGATAACACTTTTACAGAAATAACAGGATTGCCAAATAGGATATATGATGTATTTCAATTGGTTGGTGATAGGATATATGTAGGTAGCGGCACAACAGCGGGAAATACATTAGTGGTTATTAACACCACTAATAATACATTTATATCAACTCCTGTGCTACCAAATAGGGTATATAACTCTTTCCAATTATCAGGTGATAGATTATTTGTAGGTAGTACAACTGCCGCAACAACACTTGTAACAATTAATACCACAAATAATACATTAATAGAAATTACTGGTTTACCAAGCAGAGTATATAGTCCAATTATATTAGTAGAAAATCAAATATATACAAGTGGTACTGCGGCAACTACAGCTTTGGGTGTATTAAATATTACAAATAATGCTTTTGCAACAATAACAGGATTACCGAGTAGAATATATAATGTGTTTGAATTGGTAGGAACTCAATTATTTGTAGGAAGTACTACCACAGCAGGAAATACCATAGTGGTAGTAGAAACTACAGATAATTCTTTTACCCAAATAACTGGTTTGCTCAACAAGATATATTCACGTTTCCAATTAGTAGGAACTCAACTATATGTAGGAAGTGGTACAACAGATACAAGTATAGTGGTAGTTGACACTACAAACAATACATCTTCCCAAATTACAGGGTTATCAAATAGGATATATAACTCATTCCAATTAGTAGGAACTAAATTATATGTAGGAAGCAATACAGCAGGGACAACGTTGGTGGTTGTAGACACAACAAATAATACATTCACAGAAATAATTGGACTATTTAATAGGGTATATAATGTATTTCAATTGGTGGATGATAAATTATATGTGGGAAGTAGTACATCGGCAACAAATATATTGATAGTAGATACAACAGACAATTCTTTTATAGAAATTACAGGACTTCCTAATATTCTAGTTAATATATTACAATTAGTAGAAAATCAAATATTTATAGGAAGTAATACAGCAGGAACAATATTAGTTGCCATTAATACAGATAATAATGGCTTTATTGAAATTGGATTTTCATTACCATCTAGGGTATATTCACAATTTCAATTAGTAGGTAATCAATTATACGTAGGAAGTTTTACTACTGCAACAGCTCTAGTAGTGGTCGATATTACAAACAATTCTTTTACACAAATAACTGGACTACCTAATAGGATATATAACTCTTTTCAATTAGTAGGCACAAGGTTATATTTAGGAAGTGGTACAGCAGGAACAACATTAGTTTTCATTGATATCACAAACAACACGTTTACTGAAATAATAGGACTACCAAGTAGGATTTATAATGTATTTGAGTTGGTAGATGATAGATTATATGTTGGTAGTGTCAGTACCGCCGCAACAACTATAGTGGTAGTAAATACTACAAATAATACTTTTAATGAAGTTGGTGTATTATTACCAAATGGAGATTACAATGTTTTCCAACAAGTAGGAAACAGGATATATATAGGAAGCACTAACACAAATTTAACAACATTATTAGTCATTGATAATGCAAATAACACATTTACCAAAATAATAGGACTACCAAATAGGATATATAACTCATTCCAATTAGTAGGAACTCAATTATATGTAGGAAGTGATACAGCCGCAACAACATTAGTAGTAGTTAATACCACAAATAATACATTTACGCAAATAACTGGGATGCCCAATAGGGCGTACAATGTATTTGAGTTGGTTGGAACTCAATTATATGTAGGAAGTGATACAGCCGCAACAACATTAGTAGTAGTTAATACCACAAATAATGATTTCAATGAAATAATATTATCGCCAATGGCATCAATTAATCCAAATGCCTATCATAATGTTTTTAAATTGGTCGGAAATCAATTATATATTGGTGGTAATTTACTTTTACATGTATTGAATATTGATAATGGTTTTTCTTCTTTTATATCTATAATGATTGTCAAGATGTTTCACTTATCAGGAAATAAATTATATATTGATACTGGAACATCAGGAATTGCTATTGGTTTCGTTGATATAATTACTAATATACTTAACACAATAACCGGAGTACCTAATAGGATACACACCACCTTCCAATTATTAGACGATAGATTATTTATAGGAAGTGACACTTTGGCTACAACTCTTCTTGTAATTGATACAATTTTCGATACATTCACAGAAATAACTGGATTGCCTAATGGAATAAACAACGTATTCCAATTAGTAGGAAACAGGATATATATAGGAAGCGCTTACATAAATTTAACAACATTATTAGTGGTAAACACAACTAATAATACATTCATACAAATAGCTGGACTACCAAATAGGATATATAACTCATTCCAATTAGTAGGAACTCAATTATATGTAGGAAGCAATACAGCGGTTTCAACATTAGTAGTGGTAAACACAACTAATAATACATTCATACAAATAGCTGGAATACCAAATAGGATATATAACTCATTCCAATTAGTAGGAACTAAATTATATGTAGGAAGCAATACAGCAGGGACAACGTTGGTGGTTGTAGACACAACAAATAATACTTCTATACAAATAACTGGGATGCCCAATAGGGTGTACAATGTATTTGAGTTGGTTGGCAATAGATTATATGTTGGTGGTAATAATATAAATAATTTAGTTGTTATTAATACTATAGATAATACTTTCACAGAAGTTGTTAAACAGTTGCCAAATAGGATACATAATAATTTTCAATTAGTAGAAAATAATTTATATGTGGGTGGTAGTACGGCAAACACCTTGATTGCTATAAATACAAATAATAGTTTATTCACTGAAATTGGTATATCATCATTAGGCATTATATATAATCACCTTCAACTTGTGGAAGATAGATTATATGCGTGTCACAATACAATTGTAAATGTTTCAAATGCAGTTCTTCCAGATTATTTATCACCTATATATATAAAATATAGAAGTGATTAAATATGAAACAATAATTGTAAGCGCGAAATAATATGATAATGGAAGATTATTTCGCGCTTACTAATAATTAAGATAAGGCGGTGATATAATGAGTAACATGATAGATGGATTATCAATTGATGATAATGGATTGCTAACTATTGGAAGCAATTACGACCCCCCATCAAACATAAATTTCATTATAAAATGTGAAACTAATAATAGTGTTGGTAAAAATATTTTAGGTGGTTTATCAGTTTTGTGGAGACAAACAATTAACTTTTTTGTTAAATACTTTGCGACAATTAACAGGGATAATTGGTATGGATATGCTATGGTATCACCCAATGGAAAACATTTCTTCTTTGTTTTAGAAGTTTCAAGTAATCCTATATATTTATTTTCTATACCTGATTTTATTTCTATAGGATTACCTAATATGGGTAATTTTGCGTCAATAAATGTAAGATATGCTGTTGTTTTTTCAGAAGATAGTAAATATTTAATAGCATCAGTTCTTAATATTGCAACTAATTCATCAATTACAACAAATTTAATAAATCTATCTACTACTGAACGTATTACATTATCACATACCGCACGTGTATCTGCTAATTATGACAAAATATTGACGATTGTTTATACAATAACTATTCATCCAATGGGTGATCGTACCCATCATTATTTTTTACGGGTTTATGATGCTTCTACAGATAATTTATTAAAAATTGGTAATGACATTTTTATTCGTGATATATTTAACACTTCACCATCATTAAATCCTGCATTTGTAATATTTATATCTAGTGATACTATTTTACTTACTATTGATGGTAATCCACTGATATATAGAATATATAAAATTAAAATAAACGACACCACTGGTTTGATGGACATTGTATTTATTGATTCAGGTACAATTTCTTTGGGTCATACTAGTACAAATAGTATTAATATGCCTAATAATAAAAAATATTTAATGGTTAGTTGTGCTATAGGTTCTGATTTATGGACTATTGCGTTATATGATATTCAAAGTATGGTTAATGGTAATTTAAAAGAAATACTTAGGTGGCAATCTCATTCTTCGGCGATTAATCATAATGCTTTTTCTCCTACTAACAGATATATTTATAATCGCGGCATGTTATCTTTTAATACTGTTTTTCCTGTTATAACCATATATGATATAATTAATGGATCTCCATTAAATATAAATCTTCCACAAACATCATTTGGTGCAACAATAACAATTCGATTTTTTAAAGATGATAGGTATGCTTTAATTGCTTTCAATTCATCAAATATATTTTATTTACATGTATATGATATTGAAAATAAAAAATTTTTGAATCAAAATCCATCAAGTATGCCGATTAGGTCTACAAATGGAGATTTTACCCCCAATGGTAAGTTTTACATAAATAATAGCAATAGTAATATTTTTGGTTATACCGTAAACATAATTGGGGATTTTTTTGATTTAAACGAAGTATTCGGAACCAGTAATGAAAATATAGGAATAATTAATGCTAATCCACGTTTTATTACAAATGATTCATATATTGTGTTTAGTAATAATCGCAATTCATTTACCGCAGTTGTTTTTAGATGAAAATTTAATTATAGAGTTTAAGGGTTACAGACCGAAGTTTGTAACCCTATTTTTTTTATTTATATACCATCATAAATCATCCAATAACTCAATAGTTTGCTGTTCTTGCTCACGCACCAGATGAATGTATGTTGAAGCTGTTACGTTTATTGAGCTGTGTCCGAGTATATTTGATACACTTTTTAATGTAGCTCCTTTTTTAAAAAGCATACTCGCAAAAGTATGTCGGCAAGTATGGACACCACATGGTTCTATGTCACATTTTACAAGAATACTTCTGAACATCCTGTCTATATTTCTTGGATTTATTAAATTTCCATATGATGAACATGCAACATAATCAAATTTACCGTTTACTTCTTTTAATTTCAACAACATTTCATGTGCTTTTTTATTTATATATATAGTCCTATTACTGGAGTCTGTTTTTACAGTATCTTGTAATACAACCGAATAATTAGTTTTTATTTCATCATTTCTGTTTTTTATTACAGTGATACTTCTCCTAATCATTATGGTACTGTCTTCAAAATTAATATCATCCCATTTTAATGCAAGGCATTCCCCTATGCGTATTCCGGTATATAGTAACAGCGGTATTAAATATCCCAATCTGTAAACAGATTTTCCATTATTATATTTTCTGACGCTTTCTTGACAAATTTTTTCTACTTCAATTTCAGTAAAGTGTTTAATCTGGTAAGACTTCTTTTTTTTGTTGGTAGGTAATACAACACCGACACAAGGATTTTTTATTAATTCACCTTTAATAATACCAAGTTTAAAGCAATTATTTAGTGTTACATAACCCCTGTGTATAGTTGCATACGATAAATCTTTCTTTATTAACTCGTTTACCATCCGCTGAATATCACCAACGGATAAACTTGCTATTTGCAATTCACCTATATATGGGTAAACACTGTTCATTAAAGCAGATTCACTTCTGTCAAAACTTTTTGGTTTCAGTTCATTAACTTTAATATTATAGAGCCATTCATCAACATATTGTTTTACGGTAAGTTTTTTTACTTCAATGTAATCATTTTTTATCAGGTTATTCTTAAATTCTTTCAGCTTGTTTTTTACTTCGCGTTCACTTTTACCATAGAAAACTTTAACCCTTGAACTGTTTGGGGCTTTGTATCTTGCCACCCATTTGTTGTCAGAGCTTCTTTGATATATTGATCCTTCACCTTTATCCCTGCGGGAATTAGACATAATTTAACCTCTTTGAATTTGATTATAATCCAAGAAGTGTATTTAGTCAATGATAAATGTACCTTATATGTACCTTATAAATTAAATAATATTAAAATAAACTAATAAAAACTAATAAAAATTAACAAACTGGTGCTTAAATTTAACCCACTAAAACAATTAAAAAACCCCTAGAAATGGCTATTTCCAAGGGTTTTTATCATAAAGCTCCCGGCCGGATTTGAACCGGCGGCCTGCTCATTACGAATGAGCTGCTCTACCACTGAGCCACGGAAGCTTACTAAATATTAGTATAATAATTTTGAGATTGCGGGTCAAGCCCGCAATGACGTTTATTTTTACAGCAATGAAGGGCAAAAGTTTGGCATCGTTATCCCATTTTTATCAAATGCAATCTTTATATTTTCGTTCAAGCGCCAACGAGTATTTGCTAATTCAGCAGCCGGCAACCAACACCGTATGCCAAGGACGATGCCACCATAAACAAGCTCATCAACAAAAACCAAATAATCCTTTTCCTTTATAATCGCTGTTTCGGTTTCAAGCACTCCCAACAATACAGCTTTCGCCTTTGCTATATCAGTATCCACCGCGACAGTAACGCGGATATCCAGCCGTCGTTCCGGGTGCGCAGTCACATTGGTCATGCTGGCATTTGCCAAGGTGCCGTTAGGCAGGATGATTTCACGGTTGTCAGCCGTCCGGAGTTTGGTATAAATAAGGTCAATCTCCCTGACCGTGCCTTCATTTCCATGTCGGTCTTCCCTGATATAATCCCCGACCTTAAAGGGTTTTAACAAAATAATTAAGACCCCTCCGGCGAGATTTGAAAGACTGCCTTGAACAGCAAGTCCTACGGCTACCCCTCCGGTTGCCAGTAAAGCAGCGATACTGGTCGCATCAATTCCTAAACCCCTTGCGATTGTGGCAACTAATACAATATAAAGCGCAACCTTAATAAAAGCATCAAGAAATTGGGTCAAGCCCTTTTCGGCATTACAACGGCGTAACGTTTTTTTAAAAACATAACGAAACACGCGGATGACTTGCGTCCCAACGAAAAAGACCACCAATGCCAGAACGACACGGATCCCCAGCTCAAGTGCCCTGTCCGGCAGACCATCAACAAACCGCCCCCATGCACTGATATCTATTATGTTTGTTTCCAAAATAGTCGTTTCCAATAAAGATAACATTTATTTTCTTCCCCGTGGCGATCCAACGGTACGGTTTGGTGCCCCACTGGGACGGTTTCTAGTCTTATTTATCTCATTCTGCGCCTTACGTTTTGCTTCGGCAATTTCTTCAGCAAGACGCTCTTTTATCTTCGCTTCTTTTTTCTTTATTAGGATATCAAGCTCCTCTTCGCTAAATGGCTCATAAGCAAATACACTTAACGACAGCGGGGCTGACTGCATCGTAAAACTATAAGGCAAATCATCAACCTCTTTTTCATTTGATTCCATTATTCCTTCATTTACCCTGCCACTTCCGCCATATCGCGCCGTATCGGTATTAAAGACTTCGCGGTACTTACCCTCTAACGGAACGCCGATTTCGAAGTCTTGTTTTATATTGGCAAAATTGGCGACAATCACCAGATTTTCTTCTTCTTTGCGGCTCGAACGGATAAAAGAAAGCATGCATTTCTCTGCCGAAATACAATTAATCCAGTGGAAACCATTTGGGTCATTATCCAAAACAAACAAGGCTGGATTCAAACGGTAAAAATCATTCAATTCCTGAACCAAAACATTTAATTTACCATGGTCATCATGGTCTAACAAAGCCCATTGCACCTCACGCTTTTCCTCAAACTCGCGGAACTCAGCAAGATCCTGTCCCATAAAAATCAGCTTCTTACCCGGATGCATCATTTGATAGGCATATGTCAGCCGCAAATTGGCAAATTTTTCCTTAATCCGCCCCGGCATCTTGCCTATCATCCCCGACTTACCCCGCGATACCTCCTGATGGGAAAAAGCCAGCATAAACCGCTCACTATAAGCATAAATCATACTGAAAGTCAGCTCCGGATGATGATGGGCACGGAAATATGGGTCAAAATCAATATATTTCAAATAATCATTCATCCAACCATTATTCCATTTAAATGAAAAACCTAAACCACCTTCTTTTAACCCCCCGGTCACCTGCGGCCAAGCACTGGCTTCATCAGCGATGGTCAAAATACCGGGATTACGCTTACGCAATATCGAATTTAAGTGCTTCAAAAATTCAACCGCCTCAAGGTTTTCATTACCGCCGAACATATTGGCTATCCATTCACCCTCACCCCTGCCATAATCCAAATATAACATCGATGTCATTTCACCGATTTTTAACCCGTCAATATGGTACTTTTCAATCCAGTAAAGGGCATTGGCGATAAGATAATTGGCAACTTCCGGACGCCCATAATTAAAGATTAACGCTCCGTTATGGGGATGCCGGCCCTGCCGTGGGTCAAGATGCTCATATAGACAAGTCGAGTCAAAAGTGGCAAGTCCAAATGAAGCATGGGCAAAATAAGCCGGAACCCAATCAAATATCACCCCGATATTGTTAAGATGCATTTCATTAATAAAATACATCAAATCCTCGCACGTCCCATAACGTGCTGTCGGGGCATAAAAACCTGTCACCTGATAACCCCATGAACTATCATCATGATATTCCATTATCGGCATCAGCTCTATATGGGTATAGCGCATTTTTTGGACATAATCAATCACCAGCGGGGCAAGTTCTCGATAAGTATAATAACACTTGTTATTTTTATTAGCGTTGTTATTATTTTCATCAACCGGACGCTTAAATGAACCAAGATGCAGTTCATAAATACTAATCGGGGCTTCTGCATTCTGCCTTGACTTACGGATAGACAACCATTCTTTATCATCCCAGGCAAACTTTTTGAGATTACGGACAATCGAGGCTGAATCCGGGCGAAGCTCGCAGCCGAAAGCATAAGGGTCGGCTTTTAAAGTAATGAAACCCCCGGAAGCTTTTAGCTCATATTTGTATATATCATTAACTCCGACACCGGGGATAAAAATTTCAAATATCCCACCTTTATCCCGCTTCTGCATTTGATGGGCACGTCCATCCCAGTTATTGAAGTCACCAACGACACTGACCCTTAAAGCATTTGGTGCCCAGACGGCAAAAGTTGTCCCCTGTACCCCGTTAATCGTCCGCGGATGCGCTCCCAGCTTTTCATATATCGAATAATGGATACCTGCTTCAAATCGGCTGATATCCCGCTCATCAAGAAACTCCGGTTTAAAAGCGTAAGCATCATATATCTCTGTTTCAACTTCATTTTCATCAGTTATTTTAAGGGTGTAAAAATTGACATTTTTACCTGGGATAATACAAGCAAAAAAACCTTCCTCATCAGCCATGGACATATTATAAGTAGCCAATTTGTACGGGTCTTTCAAATCTTTGATAACCGCGACCACTTTTACCGCTTTGGGCTGAAATGTCTGCAAAAGGGTACTGCCTCCCACGACATGGGGACCCAGTATATCATGCGGACGGCTCTCTTCGGAATATACGATGGCTTCTATTTCCGGCCAGTTCATCAATTTATATAATCTATTGTTCATATTGCCTCCATGATTGGTACTGCCATATAATAATATCAAAAAAGATTAATCTATACAAGTATTAATCCGCACGGTACAAGAAAAAATCATCGAAGCTACCCCAACCCCTGGGAGCAGTCCTGACCATTACCCCAATCGTGATACTTCCACCATCATCCGGTACATACAGACCGCTTATCTCCGGGGTCTGCCATACCTGCCAACTTGATACCGAAGTTTCTTGTTCAAACCGCTCATCATTAACAATGGCATAAATAATGAAAATCGGGTCATTTCCGGCATCACCACCCTGCAGGTTGGCATGATAATTATAGTATCCGGCGGCAAGACCGGTGATAGTCTGCTCGGCCGTAAACTCAACCGTATTTTCACTCCAAAAATGAAGACAGTATTCACCGCTTAACGCATTATTAGGTTCGTGCCTGATACCAGCGATATTTGTATTTGAAATCATCCACATCGAAGTATCACTTTCTTCAAAATTGAAATTGCGGACATAATTAATCGGGCTGATATCTAAACGGCAAATTGCCGTATAATTATTTCCTTCAAAGTAGGCAGTACCACTAATGTGATATACACCCCGACCAGCCAAAACCGCCTGTTCGATTTGATTTATATCCCAATTGACTGCGACTTCGCTGACGTCGGAATTATTAAAATGAACTGTTACTTTCTCCGGCATAACCGGCATTTCACCAGGATTAACAAGTAAACCCGATTCTTCAATCATTTCCACCCTAAGCGGAGCAACTGCACCATACCTGACATACTTCCAGATATTCAAAGAAGGTAACGGACGGCCACTAAAATCAAACATCGCCTGATTTTCCCAAGATGAACCACCAAACCAAACCCCGGCATCTTTCGGATCATAACCTGTGGCAAAACTACTCGCCCAACCAGAACCGAATTCTTCCCATTTTCTTTTATTGGATGCAAGTACATCTGCATCCCCGTTATAAATCCCAACCGGAATCCAAGCCGGTTCCCAATATATAACCCCAATTCCGGCGAATCCGAATTCGGCGCTGCCGATTCCAGCGACCGTATTAATTATTTCGCGGATTGCTGTTGCCTGTCCCTGAACCGATACGGCATAAGGCAGCTTAATTCCCGGTGTTTCATTGCTGACAGAATTGCTATGGCCGTCACCTTCTTCATTGGTATAAATATATGATGTTTCGGTAAGCAAAATCTTTTTTCCAAAAAGAGTGGCTATTTCTGTAAGGACAATATGCAAATTCTCCAAACTACCATGCCAAAAAGGATAATATGAAGCGGCAAAAACATCGTAGTCTATTTTATATCTATCCATTGCTTTAGCCAAACCAACAAATTCGTCTACCCGATTTGGGTCA
>Ga0209737_10001754_pt1 | contig 15313 bp, 11 predicted proteins | sample TergutCu122P3_FD_187284 | JGI IMG/M metagenome (GOLD analysis project Ga0209737, IMG submission 187284) | Cubitermes ugandensis P3 segment gut microbial communities from Kakamega Forest, Kenya - Cu122 P3 (SPAdes) (version 2) | ecosystem: Host-associated > Arthropoda: Insects > Digestive system...
ACACACACACACACACACACAGACACACACACACACACACACACACACACACACACACACACACACACACACACAGAGGTGCACACATGCATGGGTACGTACATACACTAAACTGCATATAGGATATCACAAATATATGGTATCACTGTTTACTGTTAATGGTAAGCTCGGCTTATTTTTCATGTTGACAAAAACACTGTCCAGAAACCTGATATAGTGTACAAGCACAGAGTAAGCAAAGAATTCACATGTATAAAGAAATGAAGATCTTCCACTTAGTCTAAAAATCTACACTGAATGCCATAGATGAATGGTTAGAATTGTGCTTTATATTCAGAAGGGCTCATGTTTGAATCTCAAACAGAAATCAGCTATCCTGAGGATTTCATAACGACCCTGAAACCCTGTGACCATCCAAGTCACCACAACGCTCAAATGCCTGAAGAGTTCAGCCACTGAGCATAACCTTCTCTCAGGGAATATCACATGCTGAGCTTACAGAGACAAAATTGTGGACAGACAGACCAATTTATTCAGCATACTAGTTTGGAAACAATTCATTAATTCTCTTAACACTGATTAATTATTAATTTTCTTGTTATACAGTGGGTATCAATTATGAACTGCACTGAATATTATGCCACTACTGAGTCTTGATTGCTAGTCTTGATAATCACACACCTCCATACAGTGCCCAGGTTAAGAATGTGTGGCACTTTACCTCCACTCCTTCTTGTGCTTATGTGGTCTGAAGTTCATGCATAGGAAAAATCAGAACTTCAGGTTGGAGAATTGCAGTAGTTTACTGTAAATTCTTAAATTAGAGCAGGAACCTTGCATTTCAGAAAAGTCACATTTAAATGCAAACGGTGAAAGTATTCTTGGATCAAGCATAGATGTGTGTGTCCAGATGTTACTGAAAACTGGAGACCTCTTCTAATCCAATTGCACGCATGCATGCACACATGCATGTGTGCGCGCGCACACACACACACACACAGGTGCACACGTGCACGGGTACATACATACACTACCTATAGGATATCACAAATATTTGGTATCACTGTTTACTGTCAATGGTAAGCTTGGCTTATTTTTCATGTTGACAAAAACACTGTCCAGAAACCTGATATAGTGTACAAGCACAGAGTAAGCAAAGAATTCACATGTATAAAGAAATGAAGATCTACCACTGAGTCTAGAAATCTACACTGAATGCCTTAGATGAATGGTCAGAATTGTGCTTTATATTCAGGAGGCCTCATGTTTGAATCTTAAAACAGAAATCAGCTATCCTGAGGATTTCATAACAACCCTGAAACCCTGTGACCATCCAAGTCACCACAACGCTCAAATGCCTGAAGAGTTCAGCCACTGAGCATAACCTCCTCTCAGGGAATATCACATGCTGAGCTTACAGAGACACAATTGTGGACAGACAGACCAATTTATTCAGCATACTAGTTTGGAAACAATTCACTAATTCTCTGAACACTGATTATTAATTTTCTTGTTATACAGTGGGTATCAATTATGAACTGCACTGAATATTATGCCACTACTGAGTCTTGATTGCTAGTCTTGTTCTTCTAGTCTGGCACATAAGAGGGCCCAAAACCAATTGTTTTCTGAACCCAGCTTGGGTTGGATTCCAGACCACTTACTCTATTGTAAAACAGACGTCCTAATTTTCATACTGTGGCCAAAAGTGCAAATCATGGTTTTATATTAGGGATTAGAGCTGCCACTAACCATCAGCTAGAGTAGCTGAATTCCTCCTCACAACAAATAAGTGCATAAACCTAAAAATAACACCTTACTCATGATGTCTTATGACCTTGGCATCCATACCTTCTAGTTTGGCATTTAAACCTCGATCCAATGTGTCATTACCCATTTCACTTGTATGTTAATAAACTTATAATTAATTCAGCCAACCATAATTACCTACCTACCCAGTGAGCATATGTGATCTGGACTTGAACCAAGGACCACCAGTAACAAGCCTTTAGGCAAATACTGGAAAAGCATTTTAAAATAGCTTACCACCATGTCATCCACATCCTTGTCCCTTCCATACATTCATTATACCAGTCGACACTATGCAACTATAGAGTTAAAGAAGTGTCATTAAGTGACATAAGGCTCAATAAACCACTGTTCTATAATGTGTGTATGAAAAGTATAGTTTTGGTTTCATTCACTCCTAAACTTCGGGTCTGATTTCAAGACAAATTATGCGAAGAGTGCAGATCAAAGTCAGACCACTACACTGAAGTAAAAAGATATGAATCGTACATCAACTGTTCATAAACAAAGGATAAATGATTTACATTATTCAAATGAAAAATATTCATGGTTTAATAGAAATTTTAGATTATAATGCTATTCATTACAAAATGTAAAACCACGATATGGCCTGCTTGAATAGACTACTTTGCCAATCAACTGCAACTATTTTAATACCTGTGCTAACTTAAAGAATTAGCCAGGCTGTGACAATAGAAACTCACTTCCATTGTCAAGGTTAAGAATGCATGAAGCTATACTTCCGTTCCCTCATACTCCATGATGGCATGAAGCTTAATCAAGCAGGGGGACAACTTCACATTACTTTTACCTTTATGGACTAATAATGGGCGAGACTGTACTGCATAAGTTAAGAGTCCAAAATACTTATTCAGAGCATTACGGTTTCATGCCTATTATGCAGCAAGTACATTAATATTGAATTATCTTATCCCTGGTGAGAAGAAAAATTCATATAACTGATCTCAGGAACATACAATGTCATAAAAACATGCACAGTGAATGATATTGATGATCTACATATATGATCACAAAAATTTATGAATTCCTTAAATAAACAAATTAGTCAAAGGTGTTAAAGGTTTGTTTAAACATTCACATAATGAGTGGCTACCTGAAATGATAAATAAGAACATCATGAAAGTTTAAAAATACTTTAGAGTTTGGTATGATACAAATACAAAGGAATGTGTGTCACAGAATTTTACTTCATGCAGAAAAATAAATGGTATTGTGAGAACAAACCTAAATGATTATAACAGGAAGGGCCACAATTCTAGGATGAGAAAGGCAAGCACGCACAGTCTGTTTCTCTAAGAAGACGAAATATATCAATAATGCAGAGTAGTTCAGAAGCCTCCAGAATGTACATATATAAAAAATGTTGTAAATATGGAAGGAGATAAATGTATTCTTGTCCTTCGAGATTACTTGATATTCATGCTTATTAATGTTGAAAATTAAAACCATTCATGTGAAGTGGGTGACCTTATGTATAAGACCTTTCATTAAATAATGCTATTTTCCAGTATAACGGCTTATGCAGAGTGAATAAGTCTGTTCACATTTGTAATCCAGAATGCACACACAGAATTCTTGGATATAAAATTAGAGTGCTATAAAGAAATTTAAACTTCTATATCACTCTCAGTTTTGAACGAATCTCACTATTTACCCAGCCAGTATTGATGTCCATATGGGTATACATTAATGCATACACATGTGCATGTGCATGCTAAAAAAGTCCATCAAAGTGAACTAAATCAATGTATAGTTTGACATGGAATGACACACTTGCCTTTGTAACATATTCCAAAGTTATATTATTTAGTTTCACATTCATCATGCTACATACATCTATACAGAAATGCAACATACCTTCCCCTACACACTGTTTTATTTGTAAGAATTACAGTGCCAGACAAGAAAACTAAATTTCAGATTTTCTGACAAGTAATAGAAAATCGCGGTACAGAAATCCAAAGTACAATAATAATAATGCTCCTTACAAATCAGGAGGTGTAAGTGCTAAAAAACTTAATGAAACAAAAAGCATAGGAATAATCAAATGTTTGGAGTAAAACCAATTGAACTGCATTTTTTTTATTGTTTTAACTCTTTTCATAACAAGTTTTTTTCATTAAATGTTTCCTTTGTTGCATAATTTCTTAGTAACTCACAACTCCCATGTTAAAAATCACAATGTAGTAGTTCAGTTTATCAGTTCTGTAGATTGACAGCAGAACATTCACTTATCATTAATGTTTCAGGAAAAAACACATTTAAATCAGAAAATACAGGGCAATTGGAAAAACATGCAACATATTGATACATGTTATATGTACAATTTTCTAGGGGACAGAAGCATATGATACATGAATAAAAGCCGATTTTCAAGCACAGATGTGTACAAGTGATCTTTACAAGAACACATGTTTAATATGAACTCTTCATCCCCATCAACTTGCTGTAAATAAAGCATACATATGTTAACTGTGTTAGACACATTCTACCTGCAATCTCTTCAGCAGCAGCTTCAATTTTCATTGGCAACTCTTGAATGGTGTTGGGTTGATATGATATACACAATCTCTGAGGTGGTAGCTGTGAAGGATATAACCACAGGGTTTATGTCTGGGGAACATGGTAGTAAAGACCACCCATGCCTGAAGAGCTCTGGAAATTGATCTGACAGGACATGGCTACCAAACACACAAACACAGCATGCCCAAGATGACATTCATTGTATGTGGCATTCACCATTCTGATGGAAAACTGTTGCGTCCCTGTGGTCTGCTCCATGAATGACCAGAATGACCTAATTCTTCATTTGTTGCAGGTACCACCAGCTTATGGTGCCCTCCAGAAATATTTAAACACTAAGCACATACTTGAAGATTCCAAAGCATACAAAATATTTTGCAGTGTGGAATGGTGTCTCCATGACTACGTATAGTTTTCATAAGTGCAGGTGTTCTGCTTGCTCACAAACTTATAAATGTGGACATAGACCTCACTACTAAATCACAGGCATTCTGAGGTGGCTCCTCTATGTTGCACACCATCTTGCACACTGTACACTGTTTACCTGACTTCACACTCCATCATTCCAGCATGCAGTTGTAACTCTCACATTTCCCACTAGTCACTTCTAAGAGGTATACACTTTGTTAGTGTTGCATGTTTTTCTCAATACTCTGTACAAAATTTCCAAACAAAATATCTTGCTTTTAGCATTTATAGAACTACAAGTGATCTTAACATAAAACATGAGATCCAGAATTTTGTAATATATGAATTACACCCAAAGGATATGGACTATACTAGTAATGGCTTAAGAATAAATAAAAAAAATCTTCATTTGCATCATTAACTTAGAATATGAAATGTTAGACAAAAATTGGATACTAAGGAGTAAGTTGAAGTAATACACATATGAGGCAGAATTTTATTTTCTTTATTCATGTGAATTTGAGGTCCCCAGTTTCAGGCCTTTACAGTTCTGACAGTGTGTCCCTGGGTGAACATGTTCCACTATTTCAAAGGAACATGACAACTTCACTTTCAAGGGTGAAGGAGTCTATCTTTTCCAACTTCTGGACCCTTGAAGATGAAGGCACCATGTTCCTTCAAAACATCAGAAGCCACTAACTCAGTGACACAGCGTAACATCACAGAAGGCCTGAGTCCTTTCATTCCTTATTCATGGATTTCTCTTCATGCCTTACAGAAATAAGTATGCACAAATAGAATCCAAGTCCAGTTTGTCTTAATCCAGAAGCTATAGGCAGTAACATACCAAAACAATAAAGGAAAATACCCTTAAACTGCACAATGTGTCCCACTTAAATTTCAGAACACCTAATTATTAATGACATCAAGACTAAACCATAACTCCAACTTAACAGCTAAACTTAAACACATTTATGTCACAGCACTTGTTAAAATTTTGCAGTTGAATCCACATACACAGGTTAGATTACTATTAACAATGGCTCATTATGATTTACATTACACGTGTATGAGACTAGGAAGGCACATCCAAAACTTTCTGAACTTACCGTTGGATTGAGTACAGTAAGCAGTACAGCCTTTTTCTACATGGTGCCCTAGAAACATTAATTTAGGAGTCAGTGCAGTGAGTTTTGAGGCATAATCCTCAGTAATTCTTTGCAGTGAGTGTTTACTGTTTGCATGTTACATGTGAATTGGAATTCTCTAATTACTGATTTCAATGAACAAAGTAATTGCATTAAATTTTGCTTCAAACCTGGGAGAATTGCACCAGAAAAGCATTAGATGCTCGAAACTGCTTTTGGTGACAATACTATAGGGAGAACATGGACTTCGGAGAGGTTTTATAAATTCAAATATGGGGAAACTGCAGTTCAAGATTTAAGGGCTCAGATTGATCCTCCACAAGTCGCAAAAATGTACAATCATCATCAATGAAGACCGATGAATATGGCAGTTTAGCCCCTCATATGAAATATGCCAGTATCTTCTAAAGAAGGACTTGAATGTGCAGCAGATCTGTGCAGTTTGTGTATTGGTTGCTCATTGATAAGCAAAGCAACAGCATGCACTTGTGTGACAGGAACTGGTGGATGGGGTCAGAAATGACAAAAACTCCTGCTTAAGGGTCACAATACAAGACAAAACCTGGGTTACTGTTACAACCCAAAATCTTAACAGCAGTCCTCTATGTGTAAAAGCATCTGAAGAAAGCCGGAGAAGTCAGGACAGACATCAAGAGTATACTGACATCTTTTTTGAATGTCAGGGCATTGTTCATCAGGAATTTGCCCCTCCTGGTCAAATGGCTAGCCAGCGTTACTACTGGGAGGTTTTGCAAAGCCTAAGGAATCCAGTAAACCAAACACTGCTCAGGGATTGCAGCAATTTTTGTCTGCTAAAAATATAACTGTCGTTCCCCACCCTCACTCTCCTGCCTTATTTTGCTCAGTGTGATTTATTCTTGTTTCTGGGAACAGAACTATGGTTATCTATGGCTACCAGATCATTGTTTCCAGGATCTCCCTAAAATTCAGGAACAGTCACTGACCATCTGAATGTGATTTCAAAAAAAGGAGTTCCACCATGCTTCAGGCAGTGGCAGAAACAATGGACCTACAGCACAACCTTGGAAGGCGACTACTTTGATGAGGCAACATCAACCAGTAACAAAGTTAAGTGGATATTCCATATCAAATAAGTTCAGGAAATTTTGGATATGCCCTCATGTATCCAACAGGATGTTTTGCAGTGGAAAGACAGAGAGCGAAAGGGCAAAAACATATTGAAAAAAATTAAGAAAGAATTCTTCCTTACCTGTTGCTGAGAGCTGGGAAGTAGAACTACTTTTCTTTCCTAAACCCACGAACTGGCAACTACCACTTCCACCACCTGTTGTGGGCTTCCCATTCCTCTCACTGCTTCCTACCATCTTTCGGCGTGATCCATCCATACCATGAATGTGTCCCACAGCTGTGTCACTCAGGCTTCCATCTAAAATGAGGTACAACAAACAATAACACAAAAATGAATGCACTGGTGACTTGTACATCTAAGGTAACATATTCATCAGCACAAAAAACAAAACAAAACAAAACAAAACAGTACTATACACAACCCATTTAAAAACTGAACTTGGGTTACATGTTACAGAATCTCACAATATATACAGTTTACCACATAAAGTGTGCAAAACTTACGGATATTATTACACAACTCATTTCAAGTAAAAAGTATTACATCAACATATGGCCATATGTCAACCTTAACATCACTACAAACACTTTACTGTTTCATGATACTGTATGTTACAGTATGGTATCAGTTCTTATACACCACCATCATGTTGACTCCTACTTTTGGTAAACACAAGTCCCTCACAGTTTTCTTTTCAGATGCACAGAATTTTGCATATAGAATTGTGGAGGTCATTTTGAACAATGATCCATGTAACATTACTGAAAATTTACAATCTTTGATATCATCTAATCCAGGGGTGCACAAACCCCAGATGCCAGGTCCCCTGGATTACTAAATCTTGTACCCTGGCACCTAATACTTGTAGGACCTCAGTATGGAACTTGCTTCATACCATCCATCTGGCACCTAGAATTTTAAGGTTACCCCTACATTCTTGGGAATTTGTGCACTTGTCAAAAAGTCATAACTAATTTTTTTTCTGTGTTGTAACATAACTACGTACTCTAACAAAACTGACTGGTAGCATAATTAAAAATTTATACCTTTCTTTAATGGTGTTTTCCGACACAATTTTATTTAAGTGTTGCATATACAGTAGGGTAAGACTTCATTGCAGCTTTTGTTTTGTGGTGTTATGGGACACATGGTGTACAGTTGGTTAAGACTTAATGGATAGATTTCTTTGGTGGTGTTCTCTGACCAAAATTTTCTTTTTGTGCATGCGGCATGAAAAAATACATGTATATTATAATTTTCGATTGCAGCCACATACATACATTACAATGCTCATAGTGATGTAATGGTTCATATAGGCCATACATTGGTACAGCTTTTTTACTCAAAATGACATAAAATAACATCCTGAAGTATGGCACACCTTTTGTGCACAGCATTAAACAGTCCTGCACTCATGACCAATTGTGGAGTTATGCAAGGGAGGGAAATATGAGTCCTCACTTGTAACAAATGGCTAACATTTCTGTTCGTTCACACTCTGTTAATCTGTACAATATGTAGCAGTACAGCAGCATTTGAAATCTCCTCTCCATGTATACCGTTATCTGACATCTGACTGATCCTGAACAGAGCACATCTTTCAGATGCATTATATGAGCAATGGGTTAGCAAAGGATGCAGCATCCATGACACAGAATACAGAATTCTGGTTGGTAAACCTGACCTAGGAACATATGGGACAGTATTATTGGAATGATCACAAGGAAATAAACAGAGTACTAGCATGTGAACTAGATCCCTCTGACTCAATATAGGGCTCAGAGATGGACCCTTGTGCCCATGATACGAAAACTCAGGTTCTGTAAAACCTGAGGAATTTCCTGACTAGCTGAACATCTTTCAGTTTCTGAAAGGACTATACCTACCAAGTTACTTACTATCAGAAAAGAACCACAGGGACTGGTACAGGAGGTAAATAAACACTGCTTTGGAACCAATATTAATGGTCAGTTTAGCAGAGAAGGAATTAAAACAGCACTGTTAGATTTCATAAGAAAAATCCACACGATCAGTAAAAATGGCATAAGAGATTAATATAGCTGTAATTGCAAATACCTGTGTACAGGTAAACTGGAAAGAAACCTTGTTACAGTGGTGAGATATTTGGCATCTGATGACCTCCAACTAATTTAAATCACTGGTATTAGACATGTGCCCTCCATGTGGCTTATATAGTAACTTGTGTTTGTTATACATTAACAACAGCTTTTATCACAATTCTTATTTGTTGTTTAAGATAAACACATTTAAACACTATGTTAGCATCATCACAAGTGTCTCCTGCACAGCAAATATAACTCACATTTGTAGAAGACCTTGCTGATGATGCTAACACAGACCTTGAAATGCATATGTCATGAAAAATACACAATAACTGTGATAAAGAGCAGTTGGGACTTTGTAACAAATATACTCGTAAATTACCAGTATAAGATACATTACATATATATAATATACATAAATTCTTTTTCTGTATGTAATTAGTTACATTTTTACACTTACCAGCCTTCTCATCTGGGGGAACATCTGCATTTGACAGACTACGGGTGAAAGTGTTTCTCTTACTCCCTGAACTGCTGTTGGCCCCTTGAGCCCCACTGTGGTGCATTCCCATGCGTTGGACCCCTACACTGCTACTGCCATAGTCACTGTATGCATTGCACAACAGCAAAACATTGCATTACACATTTGTCATCAAGACAAATGGAAATGTTACTGCAGTTCCAAATTGTAAGTGAGTAAGAACATAAGAAGTAAGCAAAAACATCACCATTACCTGCATGTCTATAAGTTACTGGGATTTGTAAACCAAAAGTCTGTTGCAATATGGAAATTTAACAGAGCTCTATTATTATGGAAAACAACTATTCATGTTACCAACACACTCTGAAGAACAGCCAACAGCAGTACAATTGCTGATGCTAATCATTTTATGTCTCACTAATTTTAAAATAACATTACAACAAAATATCTTTCAATATTATGACAACCTATCACCTGAAGACCAGAGTACAGCCAGGTCTCAAAACTACGTGTATAATACACATATATATCTTTATTTGTAGTTGATTTAATGAAGCTGTCAGAAACTCAAGACTATACAGCATTGCATAATTGGGTATTAGTAAATAATTGATATGAAAGGATGTAAAAGGATGAATTTTTGGCCTAATTTAAGGTTTTCTTGCATAATTTACCTGGAAAGACTAATAAAATTCATAATATATTTCAGTCCAGAAACGAGGTGTTCCAGTCAAGATTTGAACCAGACAACGCCTTAACAGAAGATAGAGGCATTCCACTTGACCCAACTGGTTCACTTAAGCATTGTGTATGTAAAGTACACCTTAGAAACTGGATAATGTCCAGCACAATTTCCACACAATGCCCCAACCACTGCCACAGACCTTGAGGGATTCATTAAATACTTTAATGCATGAAACACCTCACTTAATCACTTCGGTTTCTCCAAAATAAATGGTTATAATTTTAATGGCTCCTGATCCAGTATACATGACCAAGTAGCATAAAAGAGGTCCATTTCATTTATGGATGAAGAAAATATCATCAAAAGTGTCGCTGATCTATTGTCAGACATTCACATAAAAACATGATGATGCATTTGTACACTAGTGATAGTGGTGGTGTTAAGTCACGTGGGGTGGAACTGCACAGTTTTCTTGAATTATGACTTCTATAATAATGCCACTTTTATTTCATGCTGTACAGTACTTAATTACATGTTAACTGAAAAACAATACAATGGGAGTGACTACAGACTAGTTTGAGATACCATCCCAACACATTCCTGTGGGACTGAGAAAAACCTTAAACAAATGTGCACTTATTTCACTTCAAGCATCTACTAGAAGGTTTTGAAAAGTATTTAACTTTATCACTGCTGCTAGTGATTTGCAGTTTTGCAAATGAAAAAATTTCCAATGTAAATGCATTCATGAATACGAAAGCTGTGTATTCCAAAATCTTACCTCCTTAGACACAGTGCATGATTCTTATTTTAATTTAAGATTACAATACAGTATTGTGGATGTCATTACAAACAAGAAATTTAAATTTGAGTTAAATTTTACTATTTGTAATTAAGTTACACACACGCTCACCTAATCCCTCTGGACCCACGTGGACGCTCTGACTGAGTGGAGAAGGCACTACTTGTGATGCTTACAACACTTTCGATATCACTGTCTACAAAATCACCCATCACATCTTTATCAGGTGACAGTGAATGAGGAATCCTCACTTTGTGATCAGCAGAAGACATGGTACTATGTGAAGGTAGGTCACTGTCACTCCGACCACTGTAACCACGTTCCCATCCTGGAAACCATGTTTAAGGATGTTGTAGCTTAGAACAAACCAAACAGGAAATACATGCAACACCATGCAGAACTACAGAAGCCTTGCAGATATTTCAGCCAGTATGTATTCAAATGCATTACTAGTTCTATGCAATGTTTGCTCATACTTGTATTAATTTACATTGAAGTAAGAAGTGTTATCTGCAATGCTTGTCCCAACAGCAACAACAAATACCCACACTGGGTCCAACACTGTAAAGTCACATAAGAATTTATGAACAGTATAACCAAATTTAATTTGAAGACAATATAGTTGAATTAAATCATTGATGAAAGAAGTGTGCATTTTGTTGGTTCTTCTTACATAACCAACTGTAACTTCAAAAAATACAATTTCAACAGAGAATGATGGCTTTATATTTCCTTTAAATGGTAAATTATCTCTGTTTCATAAAACCAAATTGCATCATAATATGTATTACAGTTCACAATTAAATGTTTAAATTCCTGCGTGACTTAATATTTTTAAAATGTGTTACTATTCAAACAGAATTATTTAATGGTACACTTTTAACAGTGGACCAATATGCTATAATTGTATGTCTAAAGTAGTATAGTTCATGTACAAACCTGGTTTGGTGTTTCTTCTTTGAGTTTACTTAAAGTTAAGCATGCGAAACATGCTAAGTAAACACTGTGCTCCACATGCTTCTGGTGCAATGTATGAATTAATCATCATTTTGTCCTTGTTCATTGCAATCAACTTCACAGTTCATATGACAAGTCTTCATGTCAGATGTTTTTTTTTTTTACACTTCTCACTTTGACATTATTTTTCACTTTCAAATTATCCGTTTTCTGAACGATTAGACACCATAAATTATTTTAAGTTTTTAGTAAGTGTACTAACTACCTCAGTGGTTACTAAAGATTATTCATGAGAAACCTAACCCTCAAAGCAAACAGTTGTTTTGCAATCATTTACTTTCCTCATACTGACCACTTAGTGTGTTTGACTGAACAGATTTCACGAGAAGCTTTGGGCAATAATTACGTTGGTGAACATCCAGAAATAGTCAATGACCAAGGAAAGTTTAATACACTGCTTTGCAGAAAATAAATGATATGAAAAATTAAGCAGAGAAGAATGGTGTAGCACGTATCAAGGAGGTGAGCCATCATCACATCATCCGTGCAGTAGTGAGCGAGCATCTGATGGCGGCAGCTTAGGATGACAGCTTCAGACAGTAGCAGCAGCACGGCAGCCGCAAGCACGGAGCAAACAGCGATGCAAACAAAGCTACTAACATCATTAGCTAAGGCAGACTAGGAAGCCCTCACAAGATATTATTAAAGCACATTAGCTTAATTGCAAAATAATGAAAATTATTAAAGAACCCTACAAAATAACTAGGCTAATAGCTAGAATTTTTCAGTGGTTCTCAACCAGTTTTAGATGGTGATTCATTTTCTCATTGGTCTAGCAAACTTATGACACAAAGAAAATAAATTTTATAAAGATACACTACATATACATACAAACTGCACTTTCAATGTATATTGAGAAGCAAGACAAAGACAGGAATGTCCATGTACATTCTGGCATTAATATAAGTAACATAAATATTTAATAGAAGTGTTTAAATTTAATCTTCATCTGTACTGCTTAAAGGCTACATAAAAATAACACATACTCCACACAATACTGCTATAGATTAATCAAATGTCTCATTTACCACTTAAAGAATACCATAATATATATGATACTGTATGCCATTACAATAAATTATTATATTTATATGTTATTTTGTATTTCATACGTAAAAAGGATTTCTTCTGAAATACTGTATTATATAAATTACAGAATTCCATCAACTATAAACTGTATATTTTTCTTATTTTCATTCCATTATGTCATATGGAGTAATTTTTTGGGGTAACTCATGCAGCAGTAAGGAGATTTTTGCAATTCAAAAACGAATTATACGAATCCTTACTAACAAGTCTAAACGTGATTCCTGTAGAGATCTTTTTAAACAATTACAAATTTTAACACTTCCATCCCAATATATATATTCTTTACTAGTATTTGTTGTTAAAAATAGGGACCTGTTTTTACTCAATTCACAAATTCATAATTTAAATACACGGTACAAACATAATTTGCACTTGCCTTCAACAAACCTTACCCTAGTCCAAAGGGGAGTATTGTACTCTGGTAGTAAGTGTTATAATTGTTTACCACTTCACATTAAAAACCTTTCTGGTGATTTAAGGAGTTTTAAGAGAAAACTTACGAACTTTCTAACTGACCATACGCTTTATAGCCTTGATGAATATTACTATTTAACTTTGTTTGATAACAGTTTGCAGTAGTGTATAATTTTTAAGATTGCATTATTATTTGGAGCTTTAAGAGAAAACTCAAGAACTTTCTAGCCATCTATACGTTTAATAGCCTTGATGAATATTCCTATTTAATTTCGTATGATAACAATTTATAGTAGTGTATAACATTCAAGATTGTTTTACCATAAGACGTTAAATAATGAATGATATCCATTGTATATAAGTTCACGATTACAGCACACATTTTTATTATGATAACTACTCTGCTGGCAATCTTATGGTATAATAAGGAATAATATCCATTGTGTATTATTTTATTGTTAAAATACACATATATTCTTATTATGATAAATGCTTTACATGCAATTCTCCACACTCACCTAGATCTAATGGAAGGTCGAATAAGTAATAATAATAACAACAATATTACTTCTATAACTAGTAATATGTGTTGATATATGTATTAAGATTGCCTTTTTATGGTTTTTTATGGTCTTATTTTCTATGATTTTTAACCATACTTATTGAATGTATATATAGATAAACTTTTTTTATATTTACTTTAGGTTTGTTATTGTAATTGTGACATGTTCTATATCCTATAGGTTCATTTAACCTTGTACGGACCTACAGAATGCAAATAAATGAATGAATGAATGAATATAAACACACTTTTTAGTTTTATCCACTTACTGCTACTACTACTACTACTGCTACCACCACTACTATCTGTTCTCATTTGACTATTTAACTATAAAATGTTTTCACCCTTAATGATAAAATTCAAGTACTAATAACTGAGATGAATATTGGAAATGGACAACTGATTCCTCAGGCTGAGCCATGACTCAGGCAGTCAGTTACCAGCCTCTTACTATGCAGGCCCAAAAATGATCTAATGACACTCCATGTGGAACTTGTGGATTACAAAATGGTACTATGACAGGATTTTCTCTGCATATTGTTGTTTTCCCCTGTCACTATCATTTCACCATTGCTCCATTCTTAATCTATACAATCAACGTTATACAATCTTAGAAACAGACAAAAGTCTTAAATAAAATACTTCTCTCTCTCCTCCCCATTCCCCACCAACAACTGATTCTTGGATATGATCATTAACATACAAATTAAGTTTATCTACACCATAGGGGTTTATCTGGCCCAGGATAAGTTCCAGTGGTGGACTCTTACAAACATAATAAATAAGTGGACTCCTCAAAAGGCAGGAAATTTGTCTAGCTGGACAACTACTAGATTCTTAAGAATAACTTTTTTCCATGAAGTTAGTCTGCCAGTCATATACATCTCAACTGATCAAGCACAAAGCAATGTAGATAAGATTAAATTCCTGACAGCTGTCATTAAGCTTCTACTCAGAGGACCAATGAATTCATGCAGGAAAGTACTGTCAGCTTAGCAGAAATGAAAAACTGCAGGGAAAGAAAAAGACAAGGAAAGAATAACATAAGAGATTGACAGAAGGGAACATGAGAGACAGAACAGCTAAAAGGAAAATATAAATAGAGAAAAAGAATAAAAGATAGACTGAATAATAGAAAAGGAAAAAGGAACAGAAAATATTAAGAAATTGGTAATTGGTA
>Ga0209737_10001755_pt1 | contig 15310 bp, 6 predicted proteins | sample TergutCu122P3_FD_187284 | JGI IMG/M metagenome (GOLD analysis project Ga0209737, IMG submission 187284) | Cubitermes ugandensis P3 segment gut microbial communities from Kakamega Forest, Kenya - Cu122 P3 (SPAdes) (version 2) | ecosystem: Host-associated > Arthropoda: Insects > Digestive system >...
AGTTGCCGCTGGCCTTGGAAAAGCTAATCCTTCAAGATTTAGAATTCCAGATCCAGAGCCTGTAATTATAGAAGTATCAATCTATGATTATATTTTAGAACAATGTGAAGAATTAGGAATTAATCCATATTTTGCGATGAGTATTTTACGAAGAGAAAATAGTTTAGCAAATCCAGATCCTACACCTAATCGAAATAGAAATGGAACACAAGATTTGGGAATGTGGCAATTAAACTCTAGATATGTAGATTATTTCGTAGAAAGATTTTGGCATGGTGAATATGAATTTGATGTACATAATGCATTTGATAATACTTATGTTGCATTACGTCTAATTCAAAGTTTAACCAGACAAATGAAACGACATTTTTCTACTAATATAGAATTAAGAGTTGCAATGGCTTATAATGCAGGGGCTTCACGTGTAATAGCTGGAGAAGGCATACCACAAGCATCTATTAATTATGCGCATAGTGTAATAAATACATGGCAAAATATGCAATTTCCAGAACAATTTACGGTTGCTTTGCATTCATTAACTATAGAAAGGATAGGTTAGTTATTCTTCGTTTTTTAGTACTTTGAATAATTCTAATTCAAATAATTGTAATAAATCTAATTCTTTTTTATTACAAATATATTTTAGAAATACTGGTACTATATGTTTATTTTTAGGTTTACGTAAAAGTAATAATAAATAAACACGAAGCTTAAATTTAATTATCTCATTTGGAACAAGACTATCGAATTCTTTCAAGAGATTCTCAATAATTTCTTTTAAATCGACTTTATTGAAAAAATCATCTTCTGGAATTCCTATGTCATTGTTATACAAAGCTTTAAATTCTAACCGAGATTGCATCTCTTGAAATTCATTATTTGAATCTCCAATAATAGAATTTAAACTATAATTTTGATCTTCTTGACTATGCTTGAAAAGGGTTTCTAATATTTTAGGATTAATCATGCCAGCAAAAGATGCGCCACATCTAAAACCTGGTCTATAAATATATTGACTCATAAATGCTAAAGCAGTTTGAGTGGCTTGATCATCTATTTCATCTGGGTCAACATATTTTTTTCCTTTTCTTTTTTTCAATATTAAAGATTTAGAATATTTTTGAATTAAAGAAAACATTTCCGACCAGATTTTTTGTTTCTTTACAGGATTATTTTCATTATAAAATTTAGATTGATATAATTGTAAATCTTGTTCTATTTCTGGTCTATCTTTCTCATCACCATACCAGACTGCACCCTCATCCGAATATTTGAAAGGTTCATTATGCGTTTCAAAATAATTGACTATATCCATTATTTATATATTAACAACAATGGGAGCAATTAAGCTCCCATTTGTATTTAATTAAATTATTTTTTATTTATTTAATTCTTTATCTAATGCATCAATCGCATTGTATAATTTTTGTTGTGCAGCGTCTAATTCTGCTTTAGCACTATCATATTTATCTCTTGCTGCTTGCAATTCATCTGCTAATTCTTTAGCAATTTCAGTACCCTTAGCAATTAAATCGTTTGCTGCTGTAGCTAATTCTGCTCTATGTGCTTGCAATGCTGCTAATGCGCCAGGAAGATTTCCATTTAATGCTTCTTCTAATACTTCATCAAGTTTATCTTTAACTGAATTATATGCTGCTTGTGCTTCTAATCTTGCATCTTCAGCTTTTGCATATGCTGCATCTCTTGCATCATCATAAGCTTCTCTTGCAATCGTATTAAAGTTTTCTAATGCATCTTCATACTCTTGTTCGGCCGCTAAAACTGCTGCTTCTAAACTATCAATTAAAGCCCACTTATCTAAATCTTTTTGATGTATAACTTTAATTTTTTTAGTATTAAATTCTTCAATAGCATCTTCTAATTTTTTTAACATTGCTTTTAATTGTTTTAATTCTTCTGCAAAATCTGTACCAAAATCTTTATCAAGCAATTCTTTTGCTTCAAGGAATATTAATTCTAATGCTTCTACATCAGATGGTAGTACATATTTTTTATGAAGACCAACGCCATCAGCTCTCGGATCATCAGTAATTGTAGTTCCCAATAATAAAGAATTAAGTGAGCCAATATGTTTAGTTATTACTGCAACTTCTTCAAATTGCATTGATCCAAATTTTCTTAATTTCTTAAACTCAGTGATTGCCGTTTCTAATCCTTTAATAAGCATTTCAAATCTGTTATAAGTTATATTATCTAAATCTAATAATTTATCTTCAACATATTGTGTTGCTATTTCTAATGCTTTATAAACATTAATAGGTTTACCAGCAATAGTTACAAAGTTTGGTACCCAATATTCATCTTTAAGTATATCAGTACCATCATCTGAACTTTTAGTAGTAGATAGTAAAGCTAAAGCTTCATTAATAAGTATTTGTGCAGCGCCGCCATCATGTTTTGGAGCTTTTTTAATTGTTGTTGTACTTATTGTATTACTTAAAGTTGTTTTTGCATTTTCTACATTAGCAATTTTAATTGGAGGAGTTAATGCAGTTTTTGCTACGTCAACTGCTGCTTTTAATTTTATTTTTTCTTCTGTAGTAATAAATTCTGTTCCAGGAATTAAATCCTTTCCTTCTTTATCACTTACAGGTAAATTTCTAAATTCTCTTGCTTCATCTAATAAGGCTCTTAATCCTTCGGTATCAGCAAGTAAAGTTTCAATTTCTTCAACAGTGTCTTCAAGTTCTTTTATTTTATCTTCTAATTCTTCGAATTTATTTTCGAATTCTTCTATTTTATCATCAATATCATCAACTCTACTTTCTAAAGTATCAATTCTTTCAATTAATTCTTCATCAACATTAATAAATATATCAGGATTATTTCCTGCTGAAGTTTCAGTACTAAAAGTAATTCCTTCACCAGCTTTAATTGATATATCATTTTGTTTAGCACCAGTTGCACTAAAATGAGAAGTAAAGAGTGATAATTTTATTTCATCAGGATTTAAACTAGGAGATCCAGATTGTAATGGAACTACTTCTAAAGAAGTAACTACCATTTTTGTAGTACCTTCATTTGGATTTAACGTTTTAATATCTTCATATTTAACTACTTTATCAGCAAAATCTTCAATTTTTGCTTTTGCTTCATTATATTTTGTAGTTGCAACTTCAATAATATTATCTATTTTATCATTTATTTCTTTATTTTTAGTTTTTCCAAGTTCTTTTAATTCTGAAATTGAATTTTCTATATCTTCGAGTTTAGTATTTAAATCTTCTACAGAGGTATTAATTTCTTTTACTAAATTTTTACCGCCAATTACATCATTGGATCCACCATCGATATCATTTCCAATATATAAAGTTTTACCAACTTTATCATATCCTAATTGACCATCTTCAAGATCACCAATTGCAGGCGGAGTTATTCCTCGTTTTATTGCTTTAGTCATTTATTTATATCTCCTTATTAAATCCTTTATTACCATTCTCCATCATCAATATTGAAAGTATTTATTGTAAAAATTCCATTAGAATTATCTAATGTGCCGCTTATTTCTAATGTACCACCATCTAACAATGTTCCACCAGATATTGATGTTAATACACCAGATATATTTGCATAGCCGGCTGAATCAACTACTGATTGACTATATAATTTAACTCCAGAAACTGGAATAACATGTGTATGATCTAATTTCGAATAGTCATCATCATGATCATGTCCACTTAATGCAAAAGTATCTTCAACCCATTTTATATCTGCTTTTCCGCTAAATGTACTAACAAGTAAGTCATACGCATCTTTGCCTTTTCCTTTAATATATTCTGTTATATCTATTAAACCAGAGAATGCATCGGGATTTGTTGTAATAACTTCTGAAATTCCATTAAGTACGCCCTTATTAATAAGACCAGAAATATCAGTATTTTCTAAATCAGTTACTCTTGTATCTAAAGTTCCTAAAGTTAAAATAGACATTTCTAAATCATACGTTAGACCAGAAACATCACCAGAAATAGTTTCTACTTTTTCATCTAGATCATCTATTTTTTGATTTAATGAATCATCTAAATCATCTACTTTCTTATCTACATCATCAATTTTATCATCTAAGCGATCAATTTCATCAGTTATTTCATCTATTTTAGTATTTAAATCATCTATTTCAGAATATAAACCAGAAATTGGAATTGCTGCAATACCAGTTGATGAATCTACAAAAGTATAACTGGCCTGGCTCGCGTCAACTACATCTAAAACCCCCGTATCAGGAATATCAACACCAATTATATCTCCGTCAACATCAAATTGAGCAAATTTTCCACTAATAAGTGGAGATTTTTTCTTAATTGCTGTTTCATTTAATCCAGAAACCATGTTAACATATTTTTTTCCAGCAATTACTGAAAAATCATCTGCAGTTCCAGAAAAAGATCCAATTGCTAATTCACCCTTACCATAATTGTAAGCTAATTGACCTGGTAATAGTTCAGCATCAGCAAAAGATTTACCTAATTTTTTACTTCTTTTAATTTGTAAAGCCATTTTTTATTCTCCTACTTCCTTTTTACCATGTACCATCATCAAGCACTATAGTGTCTAAATCTGCATATTGTAAAAGTTTATTATCTTCATCTGTGGTATCTTTATAGACACCATTATTATTTATTACTAATCTTAAAGGAGATTTACCAATTGCAATTTCTCCAGGTTTAACATTTATATAACTAGCTACAGTATTTATTATACCGGAAATTGAAGATTGAACTCCGCTAACTGCTTCAACTTTATCTTTAACAGCGGCGATATCAACTGCTTCAATTGCTTTTATTTTTTGATTTAACCATTTATCAACTTTAATTCTTTCTGCTTCTGCATCGGAAATCATTCCTTTAATTTCTGCCTCAGCAGTTTTCATTGCATCAACTAATCCGCTCATTTTTTCATGTGCATGAGCTTGATTAAACATTTTATAGTCGTGTAATAGTTGATCTGTATAAGCTTTTGCATCCGTTAGCGTTTTTTCATCGCCTTCTTCAATCTCACTCTTAAGATAAGTTACTCCAGAAATAAAAGTTGCTTCTATATCATCAATTTTTGCACTTAGTTCTGCTTCAACATTTTCAATCTTATCTGTTAAGTCTGACTTAACATCATCAATCATGTCATCTACTTCATCAAGTATTTCGTCTTTAACTTTTGCAACCTCATCATCAGTATATGCCATTGCTTGAGCTAAAATATCATCAATTAAATCTTTTACAGAATCAACTGCTTGTTCTATAATACTTCCATCAGCATTAAATCCTGGAATATCAACTAAAGCTAAGAAATGACTCTCTTCTTTACTTCCTGTTAAGAAAATAATTATTTCAGAATCTTTTTTAATTTCTATAGTTTTAGATGTTTGTAATACTCTACCACAGAAAACAGTTCCTGCTGGGAAAGTAATTTTTGTATCAACAAAAGCTCTAATTAGAATTCTATATCTTCTAATATTTATATTTCCAATATCAAAAGTATATTCTGGTTTGTCGGCTTCGATTATTGCAATTTCTGTTTTGAACTGAGCTGGACGAATTACAGCGCTTTGATTAACAAAAACTTCATGTTCGAAATAAACCTTTCTATCTTGAGTTATTGGATAGTTGCCATCTACATGTTTGTGGCAGTGATCCACAGCGTAATGTCCGCAACTTACTAATTCGTATAATGGTCTCATTTATTTTTTATCTCCTTTTATTTAGTTTAAGATTATTATAGTTCTTATTCATATTTATCCACCTAAATCTGCTCTTTCTGCTAAAGAAAAATTTACGCCACATTTAGTTTCAATATAATTTATAAGTTTATTAATTTTAGTTTGATAATCTGTATGAATTGTAGTATGTAATACAGAATCAGCTGCAATAAAAGATGTTTTTGCATAAGATTTATCATCTGGATCAGTAAATATAACTGCATCTAAATCATTTATTCTTTTAATAATACTAATATTACCACCAGAAATTGGATTAGGTACTCCATTTACTATTGGATATATATCATGAATTATTATATCTTGCATAAATGCTAATCCAGAAACTGCATCATCTAATCCTTGTGAACTAATTGTAGTTTCTAAAGGATTGCTTGTATTATTTTTATATTCTAATGATCCACTTAATTTAAGATTAAACTTAGTTTGTTCAACATTAGGTTTTGGTCCACCTTCTACATCACTAAAATGAGAGTATATAGACATAAGTTTTGGATCTTTATATATTGGTTCAATAGCTGTAACTACAAATCTTTTTCCATTAAATAGTGGATCTAAATTTGCAGATTTTTCGATATCTTTTATTTTTACAGTTTCAAACTTTAATCCAGAAACTTCACCACTTATTTCTAATATTTTTCCGTCAAGTTCTGTCTCTACTTCTAAAATATGTCCAGAAACTACTCCAGAATATGTTTCGATTGCAGCTGTTATATCTGTATTCCAATCATGATCATTAGTAATATGATTTGTTAAATCTCCACTAACATCATCAGTATATCCAGATGCTGCAATAAAACCAGAATTAGCTTCTTCTTCTGCATAAGTTTGTAATTGTCCACTAACTTCCCAAATATGTCCAGAAACGTTAGCAGTTAAATCACCAATACTATTATCTAAATTACCTAATTCATTTACAATATATTCTGTCAATGAATCCATTCTTTTCTTAAATGTTGTACTTGAAACTACTCCACTAGTTCTATTTATAGTATAAACTGGTGGGGCTGCAGAATTTTTATATACTATTGTACTTTGAGGATCAAAATTTCCCATAACTGTACTTAAAATTTCAATAGTTGCTTGTCCTTCATATACAATATTTAATGGTGAAAGTGTACAAGTTACACCATCCGGTTCCCAAGTAAGAGTCGCTACATTATTATTTATATTTGCAGCGTCCCCTATTGTAAAATTATCAACATCTAAAAGACCCTCTAATCCAATTTGATCAAAAACAAATTTTAATCCAGTACTTGAAACAGTACCAGGTGTACCATTTATTTGTTCAACTGTATAATTTATTGCTCCATACCATGTTATTGCCATTTATTTTCTCCTTTATACTATAAGTTCCCAAACTAATTTGCCGGCTGGTTGTCCAGTTCCATCATCTTCAATAATTGCTTTTAATGCAAATTCTTTTCCAATATTTGGATTTCCACCAGAATCTCTTAATGGTAATGGTGGTAATGTTGATGCACTCCAACCATAAGCTACTGTACCTGGTGTTCCTACTGCAGTTCTTTCTGCAGTTAAAGAATAATAACCAAGTGCATTTGGTGCAATTGGAATTCTTTTACTAATAGCTTCTTCAGCTGCCGTTGCTCTTAATTCTTCAACGTGTATTCCATCAGTAACAGCTCTTGTTGTTGGGAATCTTTCTTCAGATGGATCAGCTTGAATTATTGGTAATGCGAAATCTATATGTTGTAATCCAACAGATACTTCTTTATTTAATCCACTAATTGCTATTCCACTTTGACCTTTTAAAGTAAGTGTATCAGAATAATCAAATAAATCTCCACTTAATCCCATTGTAACGTCTACAATATTTTGAACATTATTTTCTACTTCAAATCTAAAATCCATATTATTTGGATCTTCATAACCAGAAATAGATAATTTTAAAGTATTATCATTAACTTTAGTAAATAATATTTCACCATCACTTTCAAGTGTTAATCCAATGTTTCCACCAGATATATAACTTCCAGTTGGATCATTATGTAATAATCCAGAATATTTTTCTTGAGCATAAAGAGTAGTAAAATTAATTGTACCAGAAGTTTCTTCAATAGCCCCGGACACTGCAATTTTTCCACCTAATACTAATCCATTTGTTGGATTTGCAAATTGTGGAAGTACAATATCATCTACGTTAGCTAAATAATTCATTGGAAGTGTTCCATATCTAACGGCAATATGATTATCTTTTTTATCTATAGTTGTACCATTTTTAGCATATCTATCTTCTGGCATTGAATGTATTTGTAATGGACAGTCTTCATCTCCTAAGAAAAGACCTGAATGACCAAAACCGTCATCATATACTTTTTCTAATATTGGAAATTCATCAAGTCCACCAGGACCATCACCATAAAAATAAACTGTATTAGTGTATATTCCACCACTAAACCATTTTTTTCCAGTTATATTTTGAGTTGTGTTAAGTGTAACAGCTCCACTCAATGAAACACCATTTATATCTTGAAGTGTTGCTAATATTTGTACTTCATCATTTATTATTGTTTTAATTCTATTAGCTGATTTCATTCCATAAAATGGTGGTACCATACCTGTTCCACCAATTGTTAAATCACTAGCACTTAATCCAGAAGTATATATTTCTAATTTATTTGTTGTTCCAGCATCATTTAATTTTTTAGTATCAATTCTACCAGAAACATAAGCATTACCTTTTACATAAAGATCTTCTTCCATGCTTAATGCATTATCTAAGATCATTTCATTTTTAATAATTAATTTTTCAGTTCCAGTTTCACCGCTTATTGTAACATTTTTATTAAATGTAACATCTTCCTTAAATACAGAAGGTGATTCTACTAAGAATGCATCACCAGAAATTGCAACTGCACCAGAAATCCACGTGCCATCACTAACTCCTAATGTACCTTTAACTGTTAAATCTTTATTTACAGTAGCATTATTAAGAACATATAAATCTTTTCCATCAATATTTCCTGAAGTAATTGTTGGAACTAAACTATCCCACATTGGATCAGTTAAATCAACAGGTGGGGCTGTTACACTGAAATGACTTCTATCAATACTCCAACTTCCATTCTCATGAACAATAATTATTAATTGACCAGATTTTCCATCTGAACGAATACCTTCAATAGATGCAAGTCCAGGTTTTAATGTTGATGCCGTATATATTCCACCTGCAGTTCCAGTTATACTAACTACTGGATCTGCTGAGCCATCAGATGCTCGATGAGTCATACCCATAATATCAACTTCATTTAATGTTAAACCATTTTCATTTAATTTGAATAAAAAGTTAAACCATGATGTTGGTGAAAGATCTAATGAAACAGTTCTTGATACAAATGTTATGCCACCAATTTGATCTGGTGCACCAATAAAAGTATCACCTTCTAAAGTTGTATCACCATTAACTAATAAATCTTTCTTTATATTTACATTTTTATTAAATGTTATATCATTATCAAACTCTACTTCAGCTGGAATATATAATAATCCACTTATAATTGTTTCACCATTTAAAGTATTTTCTCCAGTTGCATTAAATGTTCCTATATTTTCTATATTTTTAGACTTAAAATTATCTGTTTCTAAATCTACAAATTTTCCAGATGGTGCTGTAACTGAAGTTTCAGATTCAATAGATCCTGAAACATCAAGTTGTCCATCTACTTTTATATTTTTTCCAACTTCAAGCGAATCTTCTATTGTAGTATGACCACTTATAGAAACTCCACCATCAATTTTTGCGTCACCACCAATATCAGCGTTTCCAGAAACTTCTAAGTCACTATTTATTTTAACAAATTCTTCTACTTCTAAACTGCCTGAAATTGTAGTATTACCAGAAATTTCTACATCACTATTAAATTGAGCAAACTCATCTACACTTAAACCACCAGAAATAATAGTATCTCCGAATACAGTTAAGTCTTTTCTCATCGTTACATCATCTGCAAAGTTTGATGTACCACTTACAATAAGATTGCCATTTGCTGTAATACCGCCACGAGACATTAATCTTGCTACTCTTGCAGCACCATCAACGTCTAATCTACCACCGATATTTGTATCATTTTGAACTAATAGTCCGCTAACTGTGGCTAAACCAGAGACTAAAACTGTTCCTTTTATTTCTGTATCTTGTAAAGTTGTTTTACCTTCATCAACACTAAATGTTCCATTAGTAATTTGTACATCGCCAGAAATTGTTGCGCCACCATTGCTGATAGTTAATCCGCTAACTATATCTACTGTTCCATCAACATTTAAGTTTAATCCAATTGAAGTATTTCCGTCAACAAATAAATTTCCACTTATTTCTGCATTATTTTCTACAATTAAATCTCTTATTCTATTTATTGGAACTGTCCATTCTTTTCCATCGTTTGATCTAACTAAAATTACGTTATTTACGAATCCACTAACATCATCATTTTTAAGACTATATTTATATCCAACACCTTCTTCATCATTAAGTGCTTTATTTGGATCTGTATTAACAGCCTCAGAATAATGTGATCCATCTACAACTAGTCTTAATCTATTATTAGAATAATTATATTGTAAAGTATATTTTGGAAAATCAATTACTTCATTAAGCTTATCATTATCTGTTAATGTTAACTTAACTTGAGTATTTTGAGGATTTGCATCCTCAAAATCTTTAGAAGTTTGAAAATCTTCAATTGTGAATACGTGCTTTCTTTCAGCCTCGGTTATTCTATAACTCATGTTTTTCTCCTATATTTTTTAATGTATCTTAGATACAATTTTTATTTCTAAATTCTCAAATGGCATATTGAAAGTAAAATCTGCAAAAGCATTTCCTACTACTACACTACCATTTAATTGTCCTGTTATGAGTGAAACTACGCTATCATCTAAAGTGAATCCATGCTTGAATTGTATTCTACCTCTAATAAGTGTTCCACCACTAACATCACCTTCATAACCATTTGTAAAACTTACACCTTCATAATTTGGATCATCTGCTCCAGTAAAACTTAATGAATATTCATTTGCAATAATTTTAAATTCAATTGATGCCGTTACGAATGGTCCACCAGTATCTTCAGCTGTATAATTGTATGAAGGATCATCTGAAGTAAATGTTACTATAATAACTTTTGTTGCATCAGTAAGTATATCTTTTACTGTCATAATACCAATAGTATCATCATCAAAATCAATATAATCAGTATCATCAGATTCCCATTTGCCAATAGGATTAGTAAGTTTATCACCACTTAATGGTGTCCATTTTAATTCTAATGGAATTAAGGATGTAGTCTTAACAGTTGCTCTTAATGAACTTCCATTATATAATACTTCTACATTATCTGGCAATTGATGTATATCAATTATATCGCTAAATGTTAATGAAGTATTTACATCTGGGGTAAACATTAAAGTAAACTTTCCTGTTCCAATTCCAGCAGGTATAGTAACTACACCATTACTATCTACAGTAATATCAGTTCTATTTACACTCCAAGTTCCTGTAGTTAATGTTGGAGGAGTTGTTCCCCAATCTATTTCATATTTATGTTTACCAGCTTGTAAACCACCTTTATAGAATGGTCTTGGACCATCAATAAATACAGTTCCAATTACACCATCATTAGATACTACAGTAAGAGTTTTTGTAAAACCAGATGCAGTATTAATTGTAAGCGTAATTGAGCCATCAATTTTTGGAAAAACTTTATTTGCATTTTCTATTTCTAAAGAATCCACTGGAGTAAAACTAATAATTTGAATTGGATCAATAACATCATGACTTAATGGAGCATGTGCTGTTGTGTAATTATATTTAAATATATTCCATATATCTTTAATAAAGAAGTTTCTACCAATTGAAGGATTAGAAATTACTTCAATATTATCTGCCATCGCAACAATTCTTAAATAAACTTGTGGGTAAATAAATAAGTCATCAATTTCTTCTCCAATAGCATTTGTTTGACGATTTGGAATCTTAAACTTCCAAGGCATAGATGCTTGATAATCATTTCCAAGACCATCAATTGTTTTCCACAAGAAATAATCTGGAAGTGCTTTAATATCAAGAATAACTTCATTATAGAAAACTTGATATTTTGAAGAAGGATCACTTAAGTTTGTAAATCCAGTAGATGTTGCTTCATTTATTTTTCCTCTATTTATATCAACAGGTGACATAACTACATTTACTAAAACTGGTTCAGCATAAAAATCTATAATAATTTTTTCTGAAGTTTTTGGAACTGTAAATGTTAATGGTAATAAACCTTCTTTAAGAATTGTATCTGAGTCTAAATAATGAACTTTAGCAGAAATATTTTTCCATCCAGTATTAGCAGGATCTGCTTTAATAATTACATTAGAATTTTCATTCCAAAGTCCTGCACCATTAAGATTTTTAACACAAGTGTCAGAATAAATTGGTGTAAGATTTTTATAACTATGAACTTTTTCTATAGTTTTACCATAAATTATTTCAACAAATCCTTCAGCTCCTGCCATTCCAACATTAGTAATAACTTCAGTAATAATAAATCCATTTTTATTTGGATTATTTGTTCCAATTGCTTTTATTACAGTTCTACCTTGTGGTGATTGTGAAACAGCTTCAAATGCTGTTGTTAATTCAAGTAATTCTAATGCATTATGTAAATGATTACCTAAAGCAAATTGTTTAACAGTTGCTTGTTGATCAATATAGAATATATATTCCTTTCCTTCAAGAACATTTTCAAATGTTACTTTAGAATCATCATTTAGATTAAGTTGATATATATCATAATATTTTGTTAATTCAATTATTGCATCGCCATTAAGATTATATTCTTTAACTCTTCTTTCTTCTGAATCTAATAATTGTTTATTAAAACCAGTAAGTTTTATCGTATTAAATAATACTTCATCATAATTCTCAAAAGAAGTATTTGGAAGATTTATAGAACATCTTTCTTCACCTTTTAAATATTCAATATTGCTAAAATCAATAGTTGCTTTTGTTCCCAAATATTCAGTAACATCTCTATCAATTAATATTCTTTTTGCGTTTTCAAATGTTCCATTTTCTAATACTTCAGCTAATTGTGCATTTGTAAGAACTACAAGATCATAACTTTCTGTTCCTTCATTTACTATTGCATCAACTTTATCTGCCATATCAGAAAGTTTATCATCAATTTCAGTTTGATTATATGTCTCAGTTTTAAGATAATAATCATCTAATTTAGTATCAATATCATTAATAGTATAATAATCATCAAATTTATCATCTATTTCATCTTTAGTATAAACATCAGATACTAAATCATCAAGTTGAGATTGTAAATATGCATCACCAGAAATTCTTTCTTCTCTAATTGCAATATCTTCAATTTCTCTCTTATATATTTCACCACTAATGGCTTTATTTGTTAAATCAAGTTCAGCTTCTGTTACAAGATCATATGTTCCTGAATATACATCTACTGCTCCATCTTCTATAGAGATTAAAGTTTTCTTTAAGTTTAATTCTCCAGTTTGATCATCTAAAGTAAATGTTATATCTTGAACAACTTTATTTCCTGTTCCATAAGTTCCACTATAGTATTCATTTAATCCAACATCTACAATATTTTTATCTGCTTTTTTAAATAATAATCCAGAAACTACGCCACTATAATTTGCGGCCTCAGTTTCAGTGTAAATATCGAAATCAATTCCAGAGTATACATCAACAGAACCATCTTTTAATGAAACTAAAGTTTTCTTTAGACTTAAATTACCAGATGCTTCATCATATTCAAAAGTAATATCTTGAACAATCATATTTCCAGAGCCAGCTGTACCACTATAATATTCATTAAGACTTGTATCAATAATGTCTCTGTCTATTTTCTTTTCTAATTCTCGATACACATATCCGCTAGCTTCTTTATAAGTTTTATCAAAAAATCCACTTGCGGCATTAAACATTTTGTGGAATACTCCACTTGCTGTTTCAAACCGTGCACGTGATGCATATCTCTTATCTGCTTCTTGTCCATAAATATTTATTGGTAATACAGATGCATCATAAGCAAAAGTTGTTCCAATATTTATATCTTTTTCAGAAACTATATTTACTTCTTCTTTTGATCTAAGATTTAATTCTTCATCACCAGTTAAAGTTAATTTGTCTTCAGATTTAACATCAAACTCTTCTGTAGTTTCAATATTTATTATTTTACCATTTACAGTAATTAAATCGCTATTATCAATATTAAATGTATCAGTTTGTACATTAAGATCTTTAATGTCAGCTTCAAATTTATCAGATTTAATTAAACCGCTTACAATTTCTCCCGTATAATTTTCAATTCTTTCTTGAGCAGTTTGTGCTCTGAATTGAGATTTTGTTACATCAGTTCTAATATTTTTAGATTTAATTATCGTATTTTCTTTTACATTTATATTAGCATTTTCAGTAAGTAAAGTATAATCGCCATCTTTAGTATCAACTAATCTACCACTAGATATTTCAGTAACTTTTCCATTACCTAAATCCCACATACCACCACTTGCTGCAGTTATATTGAAATAACCATTTTTAGCAGTTGAATTGATAGTACCTGAAGCATTATTATGAATATTTGTTGCTTCAATAAAGATTTGATAGTCTGGATTCTTAAAGAATGCATCAGTAAGTTTAATACAGCTTACTTCTAATTTTACATTATCAAGATGTTCAACATTCCATCCTCTTAAGAATATTTTATTATATGTGTGGAAAGTATTTCCCGGCCAATCAAAAGTAAATGGACCAGAACTTACTTCTGGAGAATCTACAATTTCATCATTGTCAGTTTGGAAATAAACTGGAATTGGTGTACCATTAAATCCTGCAATTGGATCTGCATCATTTTTATTGTAACATGCTACAAATTCTATTTTTAATTTTCCATGATATGGTAAGAAACCATTTTCAATTAAATTAGTAAAAAGATTTTGAACGTTGTCAATAACAATTGCGTCTTTACTAAGATGAGAAATATCACCAACTTTAATTTCTTTAGTTACATGTTCTGAACCAGGTTGTTGAATTAAACTTGGAAGAATACCATCTCTATAAATATCATATCTTAAATGAGAATCAAATGGACCTTTGTTAACTTTAGTATTTAACATTGAAACAATATATTCTCTTAAATCAATTTGATTGCTTATTACTCCAGAAATTCTTCCCCATTCTGCTGTTTTTGCAGCATCAGGAACAAGCTTACTTAATGGAACACCATTATACATTGGTTCAATTCCATTAGCTGGATCAAATGTTGGTCCAATTAAATTAATTGGTAATCTTAAAAGTGGATCACCAACTTTTATTCCAGTAATTGTTCTATATCTAATATAAAATTTTACATTAGTTATTTGAGCAGTTCTGTCTGTTGGGTTTATATTAGCAGTTATGCTATCAAAGTGTTCAAATGGTAATGCCCAAAGAACAGGTTGTGTTGTAGAATATGTTGGAGATTCTTTTCCAGTATCTGTTTTGAATTTTAAGAATGAATTATATAATTGAAAGATTGTTGCTTCTAATTGGAATCCAAT
>Ga0209737_10001756_pt1 | contig 15303 bp, 10 predicted proteins | sample TergutCu122P3_FD_187284 | JGI IMG/M metagenome (GOLD analysis project Ga0209737, IMG submission 187284) | Cubitermes ugandensis P3 segment gut microbial communities from Kakamega Forest, Kenya - Cu122 P3 (SPAdes) (version 2) | ecosystem: Host-associated > Arthropoda: Insects > Digestive system...
TAGGCACATTATTATTTAAGTTTTTTGTGTATTTTTTGTTTAAATCGTTTAATCAGTTCATTTTGGTCTTTTAAAATTTGTCATGTGCCTAAAAAACGGGAACTCAGGTTACAGTTTTTTATCCCCTACAAGTTGACATAAAGTAATTGGCGCGTTTTTACCATAATTAACGTTCTTCTACACTATTCCACGTTAAGTAAACTGTCCACAACCTCCAACACTGAATTACCTGTAAAATTTATTTAGTAACAATTCCTTAGTTAACACTCCCAAAAACTAGAGCCACGCGCCTCATCGTAATGTTTTTAAACAAACGTGTTAGAAACTTTTCCAACGCGCGTTTACGTTAACTATAGATTATTAGCTATTTTCAAGGTGTTATTGTTTTTTATTTATGTTACTTATAATGTTTTCAAAGATGAGTTTGCCATCGCCGTATGGAGTTGTATGTGTTTTGGTTGTCCAATCTGGCTCTTGCCACCAGTACATTGCTCGCTCGGGGTGTGGCATTAATCCAAAGATTGCACCATCTTTATTGCATATACCTGCGATATCATGAAACGCACCATTGGGGTTTATTGGGTAAGTACCGTTTGCGGGCGCACCGTTTTCGTCACAGTAACGGAATACAATCATGTCATTGTCAATTAATTTTTCCAGTAACAGTTTTTCTTTTTCAGCCGAAAATAGAAAACGACCTTCGCCGTGTGCAATTGGAATTTTAAGAATTTTATTTTGAGGAATTTTATTTGTGAACAAACAGTTTCCATTGTTTTCATTTTTTAGATAAACCCAAGTACATTTGAACCCTTGAGGATTGTTTGTTGCTAGAACTGCCTCAGGGTATTGGTTATCGTTTTCAAAACCAGGCAGCAGTCCGTATTCAACAAGTACCTGAAAACCGTTACTAATACCAAAAATCGGCCGGTTTTCAGCTATAAACTGTTTCATCTGTTTACCCAGCTTTGCTTTTAGCGTCCTTGCAAAAATTACACCAGAACGTACATAATCACCAAATGAGAAACCACCTGGGAGAACAAGCAGATTGTAATCCATCAGGTTATCCTGTTTTACTAGCTCATTAACATGTTTGATTTCTGCTTGTGCACCAAGTTCTTGAAAAGCCCTTGCTGTTTCGATGTCACAGCTAGTCCCGCCCACACGCAAAACACAAACTTGGATATCTTTAGTTCGCATTTTTAGACCTCCGTATTTAAAGTTTTTTTCCATGCTGCACGTAATTCTGAGAGGTTAGCATTAACTACCAAGTTATCGTTTAAGCCGTAAACTTGCAGTTTTTTTGTGTCTGTTACTTCTCCAACCATGGCACAACTGTTTTTCATTAATAATTCAAAATCATAGCGATCTTTGGGTGATACCTCAATTAGAAAACGACTATTGGATTCGGAGAATAGGATAAAATCATTCCGTGCAATTGACTTATTAGGCACTGCTTTTAGGTTAAGTGTCATTCCTAAATTGCTTGCAAATGCCATTTCAGCTGCTGCAACAGCTAAACCACCTTCAGAGAGATCATGACAAGATTTTACCATGCCACGGTCAATTGCTTTAATGAGATTATAATAACTTTTGCGGGATTTGGTTGCATGTAATTTTGGTACGTTTGCACCGAGGTAACCTTTGAGTTTATAGTATTCTGAACCACCCAGTTCAGGGTAAGTGTTACCAAGTAGGTAGAGCAGATTTCCAGATGTTTTAAGATCCACTGAAACTGTTGAACGTATATCAGGTATAATACCCACTGCTGTAATCAGTAGTGTTGGTGTGACAGGCCCCATTGATGATTCATTGTAAAGACTGTCTTTGCCGGAAATGTATGGAGCCCTATAGGCTTTTGCTATGTCATAACAAGCTTGACAGGCTCGTACCAACGACCCTAGACGTTCGGGTTTTTCAGGATTGCCCCAAGTGAAATTGTCAAGTAACGCAATTCTACGCCCACCCACAGCTAAATTGTTTCTTATTGCCTCATCAATAGCTGAAGCGGCCATCCAGTAAGGATCTATTTTACCATAGTTAGGATTCATACCGCATGAAATTACAAGGCCCTTCCAGGAATTATCAAGTGGCTTTAAAACGGCGGCATCATTAGGACCAGCATATTTACCCTGAAAAGACCTAAGGACCGTATTACCTTTAACTTCGCAGTCATACATTCGAACAGAGCTTTCTTTGCTTGCAATATTTGGTGCCCCAAGTAATTGCATTAAAATTTGAGTGAGGTCTGTTGGCTCCACAAATTCAGGTTCAGCAAATACAGCTGGCTTAAAAGTGGCTGTTTTTGTGGATACAGGTATATTAAATAAGAAACTCATATCCAAATCTGCAACAATGCAACCCTGATAGGTAAGTTTTAGACGACGCTCTTTAGTTAATTGTCCAATTGCAATTGCTTCTACTTCTTCTTGTTCAAAAACTGCTAAAACAGCATCCAGATTTTCAGGAGGAACAGCAAACAACTGACGCTCCTGAGATTCTGAAATATAAATCTCCCATGGCACAAGCCCCTGCTGTTTTACAGAAACTTTAGAGAGTTCAACAGCTACACCACAACCATACCGCTCAGCAGTTTCACCCACACCACAAGATAAACCGCCACCACCAAGATCAGTTGTCGCTGAAGCCAATTGGCGATCACGAATAATTATAATTGCCCGCTTAAGCTTTTCCTCTGTTGTAGGATTAGCAATTTGTACAGCTGTACAATTAACTTCTTCAGCTTTATCTGATAGCTCAGCAGAGGCAAATGTAACGCCATGAATGCCATCTCTACCCGTTTTTCCACCTGCCATAACAAGGTAGTCACCAGCCTTGGCACATTTAGCGTATTTGTCAAGAGGTAAAAGACCAATACCCCCACCACAAACTAGGACATTACCAACATATGATTCATCAAAATAAATTGCGCCATTAACATTTGGAACACCTAAATGGTTACCATACATGCTTATACCAGCTGTGGCACCTCTGTAAACATACATAGGATGTTTAACATCCAGTGGAAGCTTGTTATAATCAAAATCTAATGGACCAATTCCTAAAACGCCAGTACAAGCAATAGGGTCAGCCCATACACCAAGAATATCACGGATTACGCCACCAATACCTGTTGCAGCGCCGCCGAATGGTTCTACAACAGATGGATGATTATGAGTTTCAACTTTTACGGCTATACCATAACCTTTATCAAATTTAATAATGCCCGCGTTATCTTCAAAAACATTAAAACACCAAGGAGCGTTAATTTCTTTAGTCACCTGAGCAATGTAGGTTTTAAATAGACTGTTTATCTCTTTGCCATCAAAGAGAATTTTACCTTTAAAAGTTTTATGACAACAATGCTCAGACCAAGTTTGGCTAATTGTCTGAAGTTCTACATCAGAAGGATTACGGTTCTCACTTTTAAAATAATTCTGCACTACTTTCAATTCATCAAAACTTAAACCTAAAGCAAGTTTGCTATTAATCTCAACAAGTTCAGTATCTGTAGCTTTAGCTAATGCTACTTCAAGAACATTGCACAACGTAGAGCGTCGTATGTAAATATCAGAAGTCATTATTGTTCCACTACTACGCTTATTGAGCAGTTATCTTTAGTTGGATTCGCAAGCAAGCGATTACACATTTCTTCAGCTTCCACTTTCGCTTCAGCTGTCGATGAAGCAGTGACAATTACTGTGTATACTTTACTTACATCCACTTTTTCAACTTGATAACCAAGTTCTTTTAACAAACGCGCGGTAGTTTCACCTTCAGGATCACTGTACCAGTGCTTTAGACTCACTTCTATTTTAACAACGTATTTCATAGATTCAATTAAAAAACCATAAGATTTAAACACTTTCATCAAAACAAAAGAAAGTATTTATGTTAAAAGCAACTGTTTACCATTATAAACAACTTCAACTACCTGTTTATCTGTAATTTCACCTATACCATCAACACCAGTTTGTCTTGTGCGGAAATAATTTCCTAAATTCCCGGGATGTTGAGCACTACGTCATTGGTAACTTTTTTGAATTCTGTAAATTAGGTTCTAATTGTAAAAAAACGTGTAAATTTGGTTTTTTGTAATGTGGTTATTGTGTTGTTGTAGTGCTCAATTGGGCACTACAGATGAATTGTGAAAAAACGAAGAAAGGTTGTTTTGCAATTAAACGCTAAAAATTAAGAAACACGCAAATACTTTTATCTGTAGTGTTCAAAAATGCGGGAATTTAGGAATTTAGTCAGAGCAATATTGCCTTTTTGTACTTATTCATTTGCGTAATTGTCAAAGTATCCTTTGATTAGTATAACAGGGGTCCCTTTATCCCCGCTTCCGCTTATGAGGTCGCACAAGCTACCGATTAGATCGGTCAAACGGCGCGGCGTGGTTCCTTCGGTTTCGTCTTTACCCATCAGATTCTTATCCTTGTGGCGTATGCGTTCTATTATAGCTTCCCGCGCTTCATTTCCGCGCTTGCTTGCAAATTCATTATCGGCAATATATTTTAACTTGAGTTCGTTTGGAAAACCAATCAAACCATTTGTAAACGCCGGCGATACAACAGGATCAGCGAGTTCCCATATTTTCCCGATTGGGTCTTTGAACGCCCCGTCTCCGTAAATAAGAACCTCAACTTTTATCCCGGTCTTCTCAAGCATCAGCTTTTGGACGCTTGCCACAAATTCTTCACATGAGTGAGGGAAAAGCTTAACCTTCTCTTCGCTGGCCTTATTGGACCCTAAAACACCATAATTCTCATTATAACCACTTCCGTTTATGCTCATATTAAGAATGTCGTCAAGACCGTACACTGTTTCTGCTCCGCATGAAAGCAAGCGGCGTTTGGTCTGAGTACGTGTATGAATATCAGCTGCAATCACGTTTTTTGTATATTTAAGTATCTCACAAGGGTCATTCGCCAAAATGATTTCAGCGTTATTCCCAATTTCACGGTAAAGTTCCAAATAGTCTATAGCCGTAAATTCATGTTTAAGTTCCTTGAAACATGCGCGGAATTCCTGTTCATTGAAGACATCCGTATATGGATTTACACCGGTTTCATATATTTGCTCAGTACTAATAATATGATTGCCCACTTCATCCATCGGATAACTGAGCTGAATGTATAATTTGTCAACTCCGGTAGCTATGCCTTTCAGTAGTATTGAAAAACGGTTACGGCTTAAAATAGGAAATACAACGCCTACCGCGCCGGATGGAAATTTGTTCCTAACGTCGGCGGCAATTTGTTCAACAGTAGCATAATTACCCTGTGCTCGCGCCACAACCGCCTCTGTTACGCCGATAATGTCTCCGTCACATATGGGAGCGCCGGATTCTCCGCTGTAATCAATGATGGAATTTACAACAATTTCCGGCAGATTATCCCCTTCATGTATAATGGGTGTGCGAATCCCTGTTGCCTGTGTTCCAAATGTTCTCACACAATTATCCTCCTAAATTTTTAGTATTTGTAAGTTTAAATGTAATATAAATCATCGGTTGGGAATTCAGGGGTGCATGTAATATTTACACCTAATTTTTTAAGCGCGCTTTCGTCAGACTTGGATAACATGTGTGAGGAATGGGCTCCACATCCTTTTAACTCGTGAAGTTTTAAAAGGCATTTTTCAGCCGAAGGATCGGTTGCGGCGCATATACTCAAAGCATTTAATACTTCTTCAAGACTAAGCAGCGGATTTTTATCACACAGGATTTTTTCTTTCAGCATCAGCATAGGTTCCAAAACAGCAGGCGAGATAAGATGAATACCGTCCGGAATACCTGCCAACTGCTTAATGCAATTCAGCACAAGGCTTGACGCCGCAGTTAATACATTTGTGGTTCTTCCGGTCATTACGCTTTCGTCAGGCAAAATCAGTGCCATTGCGGGACATTTGCTTTGTTCGGATTTCTCAAGCGCAGGGCTTACCGCAAGTCCATATTTCGGAGTTATGCCAAGCTGTTTCATAATATTATCAAGTTTTTCAACCGCACCGATTCCCAAACGCCCTTCTTTATAAGAACACCATGTTCGAAAATGCCTTCTTATAATCTCCTGCTTTGCCGCTTCTCTTACCGCTTCATCGTCAGTAATGCAGTATCCTGCCATATTTACGCCCATATCTGTCGGTGATTTATAAACGTCCTCGTTTCCCATAATTTTGGCGAGTATGTTTTTTACAATCGGAAACACTTCAATGTCACGGTTATAATTTACGGCTGATTCTCCGTATGTTTCCAAGTGATAAGGATCAAGCACGTTTACATCGTTCAAATCCGCTGTAGCCGCTTCATACGCAAGATTTACAGGATGATTCAAAGGCAGGTTCCAGATGGGGAAGGTTTCAAATTTTGCGTATCCTGCGTTTATACCTTTTTTGTACTCGTGATATATCTGCGAAAGGCAGGTAGCCATTTTCCCGCTTCCAGGTCCAGGCGCCGTCACCACGACCAGCGGTCTTGTCGTCTCTATATATGGATTGGCTCCATACCCCTTATCACTTACAACAAGATCTATATTTGTAGGATAACCCTTTGTGAATTTGTGTATATAGACCTTTTCGCCCCTGTGTTCAAGTTTGTTCTTAAACATATCAGCAGACGGTTGATTGTTATATTGTGAAATGACAATGCTACTTATGTAAAGTCCCATCTTCCGGATAGCGTCAATAAGGCGCAGTGCATCCATATCATAAGTGATGCCTATATCATCACGTATTTTGTTTTTCTCAATATCCGCCGCGCTGATACATATAATGATTTCAGTTTTTTCCTTCAAGCCTTCCAAAAGCAAGATTTTACCGTTCACATTAAAACCGGGCAACACCCTTGCCGCATGATAATCATCGAAAAGCTTACCGCCAAACTCCAAGTACAATTTATGATGAAACCGTTCAACTCTTTTAAGTATTTGCTCGGTCTGCTTTTCCATATAAGACGAATTATCAAAACCGACTTTCGTTTTTAGGCTCACTCCCATTCTACCGTGGAAGGCGGTTTTGGAGTCACATCCAGCACCACCCGGTTAATTCCTTTCACTTCGCTTGTTATTCGTTCCGCCACGGTTTCAATCAACTCATGGGGCAGCCGTGCAGCACTTGCGGTCACAAAATCCTTTGTGGTTACCGCGCGCAGCGCAATAGTCTCTTCGTAACACCGTTCATTATTACGAACCCCGACACTGCGGATCCCGGGCAGAATAGCAAAATACTGCTGTACATCTTTTTGTAGCTCTGCTTTCTCAATTTCCTCACGGAAGATAGCGTCCACTTCACGTAAAAGGTCAAGCCTTTGCTTTGTCAGCTCGCCCAAACAACGCACCGCCAGTCCAGGTCCCGGAAACGGTTGACGACCTGCAAAGGATTCCGGTAATCCCAGCATTCTGCCACACTGCCGCACCTCTTCTTTATACAGCAGCTTAATCGGCTCAATAACCGCTTCAAATTCAATGTTCACCGGCATACCGCCTACATTGTGGTGAGCCTTTACCTGCTTATGACCGCCCACGCCGCTCTCTATAATATCGGGATAAATCGTTCCCTGTACAAGACAACCTATCCTGCCGAGCTTTTTGGCTTCCTCCTCAAAAACGCGTATAAATTCCTCGCCGATAATTTTACGTTTACGTTCCGGATCGGTTACGCCTTTAAGCCTTGCCAAAAACCGTTCTTCCGCGTTGACGCGGATTAGATTGATAGAATATGTATCGCGGAACAATGCCGTTACCTGGTCGCCTTCGTTTTTACGCATTAGTCCTGTGTCAACAAACAGGCATGTGAGCTTGTCCCCGACAGCGCGGTGGGCGAGTATGGCACACACAGCGGAATCTACCCCGCCAGAAAGCGCGCACAGTACGGGACGTTCCGCAGCTTCCTTTTTTATGGTCTCACAGGTTTCCTGAATGAACGCTGCCATTGTTCCTTTAAGATTTGACATGTTTATCCTCCTCTACAGGTTATTTGACAATCCTCAAGTGATATTCTTGCAGTGAATAAAGTTTTTCGTTCATTTTCTTTGCCTTTTCTTCAATACCCTTCGCACCTGCCAACGCCGCTGTCAGAGTTGTCATGTATGGGATATTGTATCTGATTGCCGATTTTCTGATATAAGAGCCGTCAGCATCACTTCGCTTGCTGCTGCTTGGCGTATTTATTATCATGTCTAACTGACGGTTTTTTATTGCGTCTGTAATATTCGGTCGCCCTTCGTACAGCTTGTTTATCAGCTCGGTTTTTATACCCTTTTCGGCAAGATAATCATGTGTTCCTTTTGTGGCGTATATCTTGAATCCGAGGCTGTTAAACCGCTGTGCCACCTCAACCGACTGCGCTTTGTCCTTTTCGGCGACCGAAATCAGAACTGATCCGGAAAGAGGAAGCACGGTCTTGCCGCCTTCAAGCGCTTTATAGAACGCAAGTCCAAAGGAATCCGACAATCCCAAAACCTCGCCTGTCGAACGCATTTCCGGACCTAGAACGGGATCGACCTCTGGGAACATATTAAACGGGAATACGGCCTCCTTAACGCCGTAAAATGGAACCTCGGGCGGCTTTATTGAAGACAAATCGAGCTTCGCGCCAGTATGCCCAGACATAATAAGCTTGATTGCAAGCTCCACCATATTAAGATTACATACCTTGGACACAATCGGAACCGTTCTGGACGCGCGGGGATTTGCCTCTAAAACATATACCTTACCGTGATGGATCGCATACTGGATATTCATCAATCCCACCACTCCCAGCTCTCTGGCTATTTTACAGGTGTAATCCCGAATAGCTTCAGTCTGCTCCTTTGTAATATTGACGGTAGGTATCACACACGCCGAGTCTCCCGAATGAATACCAGCATATTCAATTTGCTCCATAATCGCAGGCACAAACGCGTTGCCGCCATCCGCCAAAGCGTCGGCTTCGCATTCAAGGGCGTTATCCAAAAAACGGTCTATGAGTACCGGTGCTTCATTGCTGATATACTGCGCATTTATCTCGATATAATTTTTAAGCTGCTCGTCATCAAACACAATCTCCATAGCGCGCCCACCTAAAACATAAGATGGTCTGACCATGACCGGATACCCGATTTTATTCGCAACATCAGCGGCATCTTCATAATTGCGCGCCATCCCCGACTTCGGCATAGGAATGTTCATTTTATCCATCATCTTTCTGAACAAATCTCTATCTTCGGCAAGTGCGATAACCTCCGGCGTTGTTCCCAAAATCGGTACTCCCGCCTTTTTCAGCTCCATTGCGATATTAAGAGGGGTTTGTCCCCCGAATTGCGCAATAACGCCAAGCGGCTTCTCATGCCAGCAGATGGATAGAACATCTTCAACGGTCAACGGCTCGAAATATAGCTTGTCGGAAGTATCGTAATCGGTAGAAACCGTTTCAGGATTGCAGTTCACCATAATGGTTTCAAATCCCGATTTGCGAAGGGCAAAAGCGGTATGCACACAGCAATAATCAAATTCAATACCCTGACCAATTCTGTTTGGACCGCCTCCGAGAATAATAACCTTTTTACGGTCTCCCGCACCCACGTTCGTTTTAACGCCGCGCTTTTCCCTCGATTGCGTAAGCTCACTGCTCAAGCGACCCAAACCGTTATACGTTGAGTAAAAATATTCAGCATCGGCGCCGCTGACCGGTACAACGTCCCATTCTTTCTCTATTCCGACCATCTCCCGGTGGAGTCGGATATATTCCTCCGGTACTTCGAGCAACACTCCCAGATATTTATCCGCGAATCCGTCCTTCTTTGCTCTTATAAGTAACTCATTGGGTAAAATCCTCTGTTTATATGTTAGAATTTCGGTTTCCAATTCTACCAATTCGTTGATCTGTTCCAGGAAATATTTTTTTATCTTTGTAACACTATGAATTTCGTCTATGCCGATACCTTTACGTAGCGCTTCATATATCGCAAAATACCGTTCGCTGTTCGGGGCGGCTATTTTTTGAAGCAAATCTTCTATGCTCAGTTCATTAAAATTCTTCGCGAAACCGAGTCCGCTCCTACCGATTTCCAACGCCCGTATAGCCTTTTGTAGAGCCTCTTTAAATGTCCGTCCGATGCTCATAACCTCGCCAACAGCTCTCATTTGCGTTCCGAGCTTATCTTCAGAGCCGATAAATTTTTCAAAAGCCCACCGTGCGAATTTTAAAACAATATAATCTCCGTATGGCACATATTTATCCAGTGTACCTTCCTTCCAGTATGGAATCTCATCTAGAGTCAGCCCCGCCGCCAAAAGCGACGAAACATATGCAATAGGCAATCCGGTTGCTTTGCTGGCAAGTGCTGAAGATCGTGATGTTCGCGGGTTAATTTCAATTACAATTACTCGCCCGGTTGTGGGATCGTGTGCTAACTGCACGTTACAGCCGCCGATAACACCGCATTCCGAAACAATACTGAACGCTATTTTTCTAAGCCTTTTCTGTAACTCTTCACTAATTGTCAACATAGGCGCACTACAGAACGAGTCGCCGGTATGAACGCCCATCGGGTCAATATTTTCAATCATGCAAACGGCTATCATTTGATTTTTTGAGTCTCTTACAACCTCAACCTCAAGCTCTTCCCAACCTAAAACACTTTCCTCAATTAAAACCTGATTAATTCTGGATGCCATTATACCTCTGTTAGCAATGACTTGGAGTTCCTCCTTGTTGTATGCAATGCCGCCGCCGGTACCTCCCATTGTGTAAGCAGGGCGAACAACAACTGGATACCCTAACTTTTCGGCAGCTTCGATTGATTCGTCAACTGAATATGCTTCAAAGCTCCTTGCCATTTCGACCCCAATTTTGTCCATCATTTCTTTAAAAATAATACGGTCTTCACCGCGTTCGATCGCCTCAAGATTAATACCGATTACTTTAACATTATATTTGTCCAATACACCGGCCTTTTGGAGGTCAAGACTCAAGTTAAGCCCTGTTTGTCCGCCTAAATTGGGGAGTAAGGCATCCGGTCTCTCTTTAACGATAATTTCAGTAAGTCTTGTGACATTAAGCGGTTCAATGTAGGTTACGTCAGCAATTACGGGGTCTGTCATAATTGTGGCAGGATTTGAGTTAACCAATATAATCTTGTAACCCAAATTCCGAAGTGCTTTACAGGCCTGCGTTCCTGAATAATCAAACTCGCAAGCCTGTCCGATTACTATTGGGCCTGACCCAATGATCATAATTGAACTAATGTCCGTTCTTTTTGGCATTTTAATCTTCGCCTTTATTGATAGAATGTTATCCTTTTTCTTCGCCGTATGTATAAAACCTTCTGCTAACTAAACAAAAAAAACGTTCATCACGTGACGTGAGCGGAAAACTCCGCTTTAGCATCATCTAATGAACGCCTTTGTTCAACACACAACTATAATATGTATAGTATACTAAAAAACTGTTTTTTATCAACGATTTTTTTAAAACTTAATTATTTGTTTTCCACTTGGATCCCTTATTTTACTCCACTCCATTCCAGCAATAAGTACATAGCTTACATTTATCAATGCCTATGGAATCAAGTAGCCCGTCAAGCGAATGGTATTCAAGTGTTGTCAGGTTAAGATTTTTGCGTATGACGTTTACCATATTTTTATATTGTTTTGACCCGAAATCAGTATAATCAGCAACATGATTTTTACTGTTATCGCCCTCTAATGTATTTATGACCTGTTGTGAAACAAGATCGCTTTCCGATGTTGAACGAGAGAAATTCAAGTATTTGCAGCTGTAAAGTATCGGCGGGCAGGCAGCACGCATGTGCAGCTCCTTTGCCCCGCAGGCATACAAAAAATTTGCGACCCCTTGCATCTGTGTACCGCGGACAATGGAATCATCAATAAAAAGCAACTTTTTATTTTCAATGAGTGAATTAATCGGCACCAGTTTCATGCGCGCTATCAGATTGCGTATGCTTTGCTCCCTTGGCATAAAGCTTCGCGGCCACGTAGGCGTATATTTTATCAGCGGGCGAGCAAATGGTATACCCGAACGGTTGGCGTATCCTATAGCGTGAGCCGTGCCAGAATCCGGAACGCCTGCCACATAGTCAACATCCATACCGATACCTTGGTCCTGATCGGCAAGGCTTCGTCCGCATCTATAGCGCATTTCTTCGACGTTTATTCCTTCGTAGTTGGAGGTGGGATAACCGTAATAGGTCCATAAAAATGAACAAATACGCATTTCGCTACCCGGTTTTACTACTGGCGTTATCTTATCTGCTGTGACAAAGACGACTTCGCCCGGACCTAATTCGTAACAGGATTGATAACCCAGATTGATATATGCAAAAGACTCAAAACTGACGCAGTGGCTGTCATCTTTTACACCTATGGATAACGGTGTGCGGCCTAACCTATCCCTCGCGGCATAAATACCGCCGTCCGCACATACCAACATAGTCATGGAACCCTCTATCACGCTTTGAGCATATACGATCCCATCGGGAATATTCTTCTTTCTGCATATGAGCGATGCCACAAGCTCAGTATCATTTATCCTGCCGCCACTGAGTTCGGAGAAATATGCGTTATCGCCGGATACTAACTGTTCGGCGAGATGTTTCTTGTTGTTTATACGACCAACGGTTACAATGGCGAAAGTACCTATCTTAGAATGAAGTACAACAGGTTGTGGTTCGCTGTCACTGATACAGCCAATGCCGGTATTTCCTGTAAGTTCAGGTATATCAGACTCGAATTTCGTCCTGAAAGGCGAATTTTCGATGTCATGTATAGCACGGTAAAAGTGCTGTCCGTCATAGATCGCCATACCGCCCCACCGCGTGCCAAGATGTGAATGGTAATCCGTTCCGAAAAACAGATCCGTCACGCATTCATTTTTTGAACATACACCAAAGACTCCACCCATCAACTCATACTCCTTCTATTTTCCATATGTTTTCAGTATTCCCAGCAATATCCTTTTTGTGGAGCGCATGTCCATCTCCTGTTTTTCTATATACCTGTGAGCATCCTGCTATCCCATATTCATATAGGATATTGATATACATTTTGCGCAGTCTACAGGCAGCCTCCGAAAACCCCATTTTAGAAAAACAAACAACATAGTTACACGGTTTTTCAACATGCCATTTTTGGAAAAATATAGGTTTTCGGAGGTTGCCATAAGAAAAAATAGAACCTCTAGTCAATCAAGTATTACCTACACCACTTAAACAGCACCAAAAAATCCGACGTCTCCAAACCATTGCAGAAGTCGAAACCATGTTCTCTGAATTTGAAGCCTTCATAGATGTAACTGAGCAAGAGATTCCAAGATCTAAAAACAAACGTAAACGTAAAACACATTACAGTGGCAAAAAGAAGCGCCACTCCGTAAAAACTCAACTAACCGTCAACAAACAAGGTCTAATTATGCATAAATCGCCCCATGCTAAAGGAAGTACCCATGACTGCGCGTGCTACAATCATAGTCATCCTAAACTGCCCAAAGAGGTAACTTCCAAGTTGGATTTGGGTTATATGGGTATTTTGAAGGATTATCTAAAGCTTAAAGCTGTGTTACCATTTAAGAAGAAGAATCCTGGGCGAGGTAAAGTAGGTATTAAAGCGGTGTCTCTTTCGGATGTGCAGAAGGCGTTTAGGGTATTTGCTTTGGAGAGGCGGTGTCTGAGCATAGTAATAGTCGAGTTAAAAAGTTTCAGATTTGGGGTAGCGAGTTTAGAAATAGACTTAAACATTATGATGTTATGACAGAAATTGTTTGTGAGTTTGTGAATTTTCGAATACTGGGAAAATTAACCCTCTAAACACATCAAAAAAAACAACTATCTTCCAAACCAAAAATTCCCAACAGAATAACGCCTAACATCTAATGTTAAAAAATTAAAGGTTAAAAAATTAAAGAAGGGTTGTAGGCCCTTTTTTTGGTGGTTACTTTAGTCCTTTTTTGGTTACTTCTTTGACTGCGCCTGCTGCAACGGTTGTTCCCATGTCTCGAATTGCAAATCGTCCGAGTTCTGGGAAGTCAGTAAATGATTCAATTGCAATTGGGTGTAATGGTTCCATGCGTACCCAAGCGGCATCGCCGGTCTTTAGGAAGCTGGGGTTTTCTTCAGATACTTGTCCTGTTCGTGGGTCAATCTTTTTGATTAGTTCGGTGAATTTAACGGCGATTTGACCTGTGTGATAATGTAGCACTGGGGTGTAACCTGCTGCGATTGCTGTTGGATGGTAAATAACGATTATTTGTCCAATGAATTCTCTTGCAACAGTTGGAGGATTATCAACTGTGCCTGCAACGTCTCCGCGTCGGACATCATTCTTTGCAATGCCTCTAACGTTTATACCAACGTTATCTCCTGGTTCTGCCAGTGGAATGCTGGTATGGTGCATTTCTATAGATTTAACTTCAGCTACCTTGTTAGATGGCATGAAAACTATGTTTGTACCGGGTTTGAGAACACCAGTTTCTATTCTGCCTACTGGGACTGTTCCAATACCTGTGATTGTGTAAACATCTTGTACTGGAACACGGAGAGGTTTGCTTGTTGGTTTTGCTGGAACTTCTAATTCGTCAAGTGCTTCCATTATAGTTGGACCAGTGTACCATGGCATGTTTGCGCTTTTTGTTGCAAGGTTGTCACCTTTCAAGCCTGAAACTGGAATGAAATGGATTTTTTCAATCTTGTAGCCGACCATACGGAGCATTCTTGAAATTTCATTCTTCATTTCTTCATAGCGTTCTTTGCTCCAGTTGACTGTTGAATCGTCCATTTTGTTAATTGCTACGATTAACTGGCGTATACCTAGTGTGAATGATAAGAATGCGTGTTCACGTGTTTGGCCACCAGTTCCTATGCCTGCTTCGAATTCGCCTTTTTTGGCTGAACTGAAGAGGATTGCTGCGTCAGCTTGGCTTGCACCTGTGATCATGTTTTTGATAAAGTCTCTGTGACCTGGAGCGTCGATAACTGTCATGTTATATTTCTTTGTTGGGAATTGTAGGAATCGAAGGTCAATTGTGACACCACGTTCTCGTTCTTCTTTTAAGTTATCAAGAACCCATGCGAAGTGGAATGTGCCTTTTCCCATTTGTTCTGCTTCTGCTTGATATGCATCAATTGTTCTTTGGTCGATGACACCTGCTAGATATAGTAAGTGTCCTGTAGTTGTTGATTTACCATTGTCAACGTGCCCCATGATGATAAAATTTAAGTGGGGTTTATCAGATTTGCTCATACATTATTTCCTCTTAACTATCAAATATGAAATTTGTTAACACATCAGTCACCCAATTATTAAAGGTTTATGC
>Ga0209737_10001757_pt1 | contig 15299 bp, 11 predicted proteins | sample TergutCu122P3_FD_187284 | JGI IMG/M metagenome (GOLD analysis project Ga0209737, IMG submission 187284) | Cubitermes ugandensis P3 segment gut microbial communities from Kakamega Forest, Kenya - Cu122 P3 (SPAdes) (version 2) | ecosystem: Host-associated > Arthropoda: Insects > Digestive system...
CGTTTATTTCATAATGCTACCTTGTTTGGTTCCTGTATTATTCGCATTTTACCTACAGGGTGTGCTAAAATTTAAATGTAAAATTCCGGCTCCAAAAGGTTAAGCACTATAATGTACAAGAGTGGCTTACCAAATGGTCAAAAACAATGGAAGCTTCAGATGGAACTTTCCAGATGCAGTTTCATAGAGTGGTAAATAAAACCTCTGCTAAACCATTTGTACCCATATTAAGCAATCATAATGCTTTCCCATCTTATCACCTGTAGTTTAACATTTATTCTTCCAATTTATAAAATTAAGATACAAGCAAAATACAATTATGACTTTCAAAATCCACAGTACATATTTCAGAGACAACAGATTTAAAAACTTGAGGTTCCTATTTCTATCTACTTCCAACTCATTACTGAAAATTCCCTTCTATCTATTTTCAGAAGAACATATGTCTCTAAGAGTCTACCTTACCCTATGAGGAGGGAAGTTAAAATTATTATACAAATATTTCTGCATCCACTCTTACCTATTTCTTACTACAGTCAGTGCCCAGACTGATGTTCACCAATCAAGTACTGGAAAACACTCTCTGCAGTCACCAAATATAACATGCATAAAACATAAAGTATTTATAGTTTAAGCAATGAACAAATCCAAGATTAATGCAATTCCCTTAAATGTCTTGTACATTCTCACACCTGACAAGCAACCCCATCACCAAACAAACTATAGCAAAATCTTATGACAGTGTTTCTCTAACTTGTGGTGGCATAAGCCCTCTACTCTGTAGATCCCCAGTTGTGAAGCACCGCTATGACACATTCATGCAGAGGTAGGCAAAAACACCTCAAGACACCAGAAAGGATTCATGCAGTAGGAAAAAAATGTGTAAGGGAACATTTCATTACAAAATTACTGCATTTCCTACATCAGAAAACACATTTTTTTTCATGAAAAAGACCCCCAAAATTATCCTGCATCTTAACTGTAAGATCAAATTGCGTAAGTAGGCTATTAAATCTGCAAAAATGCCCTGCTACATTACAGGGTGTGTGTTATCAATTGCAGTGTCTTATGAGGTGAGAAATACATTAGATGCACATTCTCCACATAGCGCTCTGAAATGGTTCCAGAAGCATGGGAACTTTTTCCATAAGAACTAATATGCATAGATCTAATATGTATTCTCGGGTCATGCTTCAATCATAATTAATTCCTGATGTCAGATATATTTCAGTACTGATATCAGATAAAATATTAGTAACACACAGGTTGATATTTTATTTCAAATCCCTTAAAGGGGCTGCTATTTTTCCACATTCCTCAATTGACTGTATTTTTCAATATACATAATACTGGCACCCCACTAAGTTTAAAGCTTTTCACATACTGAACTAGTATTCTCACATCTAATGGCATGCAGCTTCACTGTTAATGACAAAAAACTGTACAGTAGCATATTTCACACAAGTTTTTGTGTTTCTGATTCATCAGGACTAATTACAGCCAAGAGAATAAGAAAATTATAAAAATAAATAACCACAGTTCACTAAAAACACAAAATGTGATTAAACTTGCGCCACCACTCAAAGCACAAACTTAAATTATGGTGAAACAATGCTGTAATTTCTTGCAGCTTATACCATAGGAAGCACCATCAGCCCCACTACTCAACCCGAAAAACTGCCAATCAGTTGCCAATTCTGACCCACTGTTTTCACCACCATCAGTTAATGCATGGCAGTTGCTGTAACCACAAATGCAAGTTTAACCACATTCCATTTCTGCCTAAAGGAAAAGAAAAGAAAAGAAGGTTGGCAACGGTACAGCACTAGGAGAAATGTGCTGAAATGGGAAATGCCCGTATACGCAAAATGGGTGTGGGGACAGGGAACCAAAATTTTTGAGAAATGATTCCAAATCTTACAAAAATGTACCACACTTCATCCATATTTCACATTCCACAATTTCTGGTACATGTACTCCTCTGGATTTGTCGATGTGTAAGATAAACAGCACATTTAGTCACAGGATCAACACAGCACAAAATTTGTTATTTTGTGCACACATTCAGTCACAAAACAGATCAGTCTTCTGGAATGTGATGCTATGGCATACTGCCCTGAAGACAGAGGGAGCAAGCTCCTTCAAATGGCTGGTACCCAATTACCAATCTACAGCTGCTATACCCACATTCAACAGTGTCTAATCACCCTTTTACCTACACATTGATCTGTATATTATAATCCAGCAGAGAACTGTCAAGAAGTGTTACATGTCACACAGTATTCAATTATGCATGTGCCAACCAAGCACATTCCAAAAATCAATCTGGTGCAGTTCACATCTTCACACCCAACAAGCAACAATGCATTATGAAAACAGGCAGTATGACTGCAGGATGCAGACACTGACACTGAAAATCCTGTGGATTATAGACACATTAGTGAACAGCGATGACAACAAAAAAGTGGAATATGATAACAGTAATGATTTCTATGGCACAACTTGCCTTATTTTAGGCAATACAGGGAACTTATAACAGCAGGTAGAGACCATAGGGTACAGCAAAGGCCACAAGTGATAAATGTAAATTTTTAATAACTATAAAATAAAAAACCATTTATTACACATAAATGGAGGAAAATGGCATTGTTATCACGGCTGCGTGAACTGATACACATTCACCATTATCTGCACAAAAAATACAAGGTCAGAAACCTTCTAGCATGACACTATAAATAAGAGTAAAAACTTTCTAAATATTTCAAAAAGATACAGGCATCCCCCCACCCAATAGCACTGTTTCACTACAGTGACCTTGCCCCACACCTTTTATTTTACAAGTTGGCACCAGCAGCTGACTAGCATCTTGTCAAGTTCAGTGGCAGGATGACCACACTTTCAAGGAACACACTGCAAGAGATCACAGCAGCACATAACAATAATTCAGTGTTGTGCTGTTAAGTGATACAGTGAAGCATAAGCTGCATCTCTTATGTTTAGTGAACTGTGGTTATTCTTTTCGCATTCTCTTGGCCATAATTATTCATGATGAGTTGATGGTGTGAAAATAAGTGTGTAAAAATGCTTCTGTAAAGATGCATATGAGAGCTTGTCATTAACAGCGAAGTTGAATGTCATTAGACATGCTGAGGCACAGGAACGCCAGCTCAATGTTTACAAAATGTCAGAATGGATGAACACGGCTGGAACAGTAAACAATGGACCCAACTGCCTGATTGCTATACAATGACGACAACAATGATAATGACAAGGTGGGGCACAAATGTTGAACTACACATTTAGGCTATATAGTGTGTAAGGCTCTCAGAGAAGAGCATATCAACACAACAGCCTTCTGGGATGTGACATCATGCAGTATGGTAGATAAGTATGAAACGTCTGGTGAAACCTACTGTCTCTATTACTCTCTTGCTCTGGAGAAGGTAGTAAAATCCTTTAAAATGGTGATATGTATCTACCACACTATACGGTGTCACATGCCCAATAAGCATGCTCAAAGTAATACATTTTCAATACACAATTCCTTCTACAATTTCATTGTCCTCCTCTAAAATTACAAATCTACATAGGTAATGCTGTCAAATAATCCAAGTGCATACCATGAGATTACTCTGAAAATGACGTCAGCACTCCAAGATACACTGTCAATGGACGATAATAAAAGTAACACAATTCACAAGTTACTAGGGAAATAACAAAAAGACAAAGAAAAAACAAAGACAATGCACTTTGACTACAACAACTTTCAACAACAACTAGTGATACTGAAGACATAAAGTGCATACTTAACGGACCTAAAGTATCATCGGGTGTAGCCTTCATTAACTGAACTTTGAACTCAGTACCTTCAGCTGTAAGTAAAGAAAAATAACAAGCAACATTTGCTCATGCAAGCTGTAAAACTAAATCAGCTTCAAGAGAGAAGCATCAACATGCATCATAATCAATATGCAGTTATCTCAATATGCATTAAATTTCCTCACATATAAACATGTATATGAATGTGGCAATAAACCTCTGGTTTGCACAAGATGCGGGGAATTTCTCGACTAGCTGAAGACTTGTTAGCTTCTCAAGACGGACTCTGCTTCGTGGAGAAAATTAGTCAATTATAGTGTCAGAGTTAACTAAACATATTGTTTCTTCCAAAAACACAGGACATGCTTGCTTCACAACAGATTCTGATGTTAAGGTGAAGAAAAGAAACTTCATGAACTTCACGGGGACGTTCAGAACACCAACAGTGGTTATTTTGGCAGTTTATGTTCCTATTTATGTGTATCATGACATATCAGAAGAACACAAGATTACATGACACACCTGACAGAAACAAGGTAAGTATTTTCTTTCTGTCCAGCACTGAAAGTAGTGTTCAAGATTTTCTCCACCATTCTGTACACTGTTCTTTCATGATGCACACTTTGGAAAAGCAGTGGTAATGAACATATTTTGTTTGAGCAGATACATTTCATGAGTGCATTGACAATGAGATCCTCTGCCCTCTTAAACCTGTGACTGAGCACCACTAATGCAGGTTCCAACAGCAATAACACAGTGATCAAGTGGGCTTTGGTATCTACACAAGCCAAGCATAAGACATCTACCTCTCCATATTATAGACACACAGTACTTGAGGTTTTCATGTATTAAGATATGGTCTTGTGTGAGGGATGCTGTGAAATTCGATAATCACACCTTTCTTCTACGTATAAGATGGGTGCAGGAATGTCCTCTGAAGCATTAGGACCCACATATGGAACTATGCAGCATCACAACCCACAAGACCTTAATTTTAACTAATAATCCTACCATATAGACATTATGAGGTTTTGTCAGTGGTGGCTATAAATAATGTGGTCATCTGAGTTATCACACCACAGTATGGGACCAGTATTTTGGAGACACACTGTTTGCATCTTAAGCCTGAAGAAAAGCAACAAGTCCATTCTCAACAATGGTACCCACCTAACACACTGCACAATATTGCATCCCAGAAGACCACAATATGATATCCACAGAGATTTGTAATTAACCTTCAATTTACTTAAAAAACAATCATTAGTGTTGTATACAATGTGAGATTCAGGCTTAAGCTTTGCTTAAATCCTACATATTTAAGCAGACATGTTACATTCAATGAATCATCTCGCAATAAAAGGGGTTTGTAAACTGAATCTACTGAAGCAGTGTCAAGCATCTTTCCACCTAAATATAACATCAGACAATGCAACATGCATGCATACTAAACAACTATAATTTATATGAACATGCCCAAACACATGAGAAACATTACAGTCGCTAAAAACCCATACTGTATGCAGCATGCCACTGATGAAGACAGCATAACTGCTTCATCCATCTGTCAGCACAGGACTGGACTCAAAGAGCATTATACCAGTGCTTCTCCCCTCCAGTATTACTCTAGAAACACCTTACTGCGTACCTGCAACGGCTTTCTCAGCTTGACATCGGTCCCAACTAATGTACAGAGCCGTGAACAGGAAGAAGAAACCACCTATCACTTCAACGAAACATGTCATAAACAGGGAATACTGCAAACTGCGGAACTCAACAGATGGATCATCAGTCAGGTTTGATGACACATTGGAAGAGAGTGACAGTGAGCCATTGGTGTTGGCGGAATATGAAATGTCTGACGGTGCTAACACATGCTTCAGTGCTTCAGAGACCTGAAAGTAACACAGCAAATATCTACACAGGCTTCTACCAACAAAACAATCACAGGATAAAAGAATGTAAATGGTGTACTCTAGACACAATATACAAAATTCCCAAAAATGTTGTTTAAAATTCCAAACTTATTTCTGGTTTCTTAACTGATTTATGGCCATGAGAAAAGTGGGGTAAAGTGGATGAAAATTGGAAATGCCCAAGAATATTGGCAAAAAGTCTTCCATACCAAATTTTGAAAATATATTTCCACTGGTTCAGGCAATGAAGCTAGTAATTACATGGAAATATCACAACAAATGATCGCTGTTCAACAGCAGTTCTACCTACAGCTACATTCAGGTAGTAACTCACTTTCAGGTCAGCCAGACAGTGAGTGAAGAGTGGTATCACATGGCAAGGTGTAGTGTGGAGTGGTGTGGTGTAGTAAGGTGCAATGTGGTATAATGAGGGACAGGGTGGTGTGGTGTGTGGCATAGTGTTGCATGGTGTGGTGTGATGTGCTGTGGTTTAGTGTAATTTTGGAAACATCTACATCCCAAACTAACAACCTGAGTGCAATTAAATTTGCTGGCTATAGACAGATGTACATAGGCAGGTATTCTTATGAACCAAATGCATTTGCACCAAACGGGTTCAAAGAGAACTGAATCCTGAGCACAAAATTACCCAAATGGGATTTGATTTTGAACACAGTTGTAGCCATGTGGCTGAATGGGAAGACATGTTCAACAAGACTGCTAATGTGATAAGGGATGAATTCATCGTTTCTGGGCTGAATCTAAATGCACATCCATGCAATGGAAGAATCCTGGTTCACCTGTAACCAAAAAGGTTTAAAAGTTCTACTATCAGCAGGCGAGGTAATGCTGACTGTTTAAGGCAGTGTTTCTCAACCTTTGTGAGACTGCGGCCTGGTAAATTACTTTTTCGTAAGATGAGCGCCCGGTCCCAACAAATTTACTCGTAAATAACTTTTCAATTTTTTTTAAGTTCATACATTAAACTAACATAAGTATTAATAATTAATTATGGCAAAATCATAAAGAGTATTAGTACACGTATGTATATGGTGTGGTATGTTGACAAATATAAAATTACGTTTAAATTAGTTATCAACTGGATTAACAAAATCTTTTAGCATATTGTAGTTTCTTCAGGCCTCTCGCAGCCCGGTATAATTGATGCCAGGGCCCGGCAGTTGAGAAACCCTTGTTTAAGGGGCTCTCAATGCATACTGCTTGCTCACTTTCTAAGCCCACTGAAAATGCCAGTGATACCATACTGCACATTTCAGTGGACACCAAGGGACTCAATCAACAGAGAATGACTCAGGCTATAACGAACAGAACTACTGCTTAATGTTTATTATTATACCAACATATGCACAAATAAGTAGTGTAAAATTAAAATAAAAATTACTCTGACATGTTTCAGTGTTAACAGACCATCTTCAGGGAGTTTACAAGTTGTGTCAGCTAAAGTTATGAATTATTAAAATGATAAGATATAATATAGTAGTGTGTCATCAAGATTAAATCTTGGTAAATGTGGCTGTATATTTTATCACAACAATACACTAATATATTGTATCTTATCATTTCAATAATTCATAACTTTAGCACACACAACTTGTAACATCCCTGAAGATGGCGTATTAACACCGAAACATGTCAGAGTTATTTTAATATTAATTTTACACTACTTATATGTGCATATTTTGGTATAATAAGAAACAATAATTAATCAATATGCACAGTACAAAAAATAAATAAATAAATAAATAAAATAAAATAAAATAAAAAAACTACTGCTCTTGCACAATAATGCAAGAAATCATGCAGGACACTCAACCCATAAAACAATTAAGGAACTCAGATGTGAATTTCGAGACTGCCCGTCCCACAGCCTCGATGTTGCCCTGTGAAATTTTCACCTCTTTAGCCCAGTGAAAGAACACCAGTACACAGGTTGAACACAAGATACTGTTGCGGCCATGACAACAGCTGACACAGTTTTATACAGCTGTTCTAAGCAGTTGGTAAAGCGATGGGAGAAGTGTATTAATGTTCTGGGAGACTGTATAAAAAATTACACGGCAAGTCCTGGTTGCTGTCTTGCTAACTTCAACTTTGGATGCTGTTTGTGACTTACTTATTGACTCTCCCCCATATTTCTATCTGAAACATTACAAAATTCATGTGAGATCTATCTGCTATCTTTGAATGTCACCTGGAAAAGAATTTAGAAACTGCTGCACCTAACAGTGTGGATATTCTACACTATACAATGCCTGACCCCAACCAATAGAGTAAAAATGGCATTTACAAGTATTTCCATAATGCAAGGGGCTAAGGTAATAAAACATACTAAATGCAGTTAGGATGTATCAGTAATGCAACAGCATCGTGATGGCACAGAACTTACCACTCCGACCAGATACGGGCTCCCAGCATCTCCAAATGCATGTGAAATAAGTATCTGGAATGCCTCGGCTGTTGATCGTCTTATAGGTATAACAACATACTGCAACATAAAAAGTAATCATCTCTTGTAATTGTATTTAGCACATTTACTGGACTTCATGAAAATGTTTTGAGACCAACACATGGCTCACTCAGTACTGCATTCCATTATACTCTTCCAATGTATCACACAAGTCTCATTTATAAAACAAGGAACTTACATATAAATACACACAGTACAACTGTGGGCCAGGACAGAGTACTCAGTATAATGACTCGCTATGGGCTGAATGGTCCAGGGATTGAATCCCGGAGGAAGCAAGATTTTCCGCACCCATTCAGACAGGTGCTAGGACCCACCCAGCCTCCTTTACAATGAGTCCTGGGTCTCTTGCCAGGGCGTAGCACTAACCACCCACCCCAATCTTGTGTGAAGGTTAATGAAAGAGTAAAACCTATACCTCTACTCCCCCTCTTGACCTTCATGGCCTCTAGGGTAAACTGTACCTCTACTTTTATACAGTACATCTACATATATTCACAATATGCTTTATTCTGTGGTACAACATTCTAAATTTGCCATAAAAAAATGGGTGTATTTCACAGGTCACAAGAGATACTAAAATATACAGATAGCAGTTCAATATGAACTTGGCACCAGATATCCCTAAGTCTGTAACACAGGAAATAAAGAATATTCTATGGGTGCTTACCAGAAGGATGTCAGCTACAATGGACCAGTTGAGATTCAGGAAGACCTCACCAAAAAAGATGAGTGCAAAACACACACTACCATTCACAGGGGCAAAGAGGGAAGCAGCGAACAAAAGTGGTGAACTGATGAGAAGCCCAATGGCACATATCATGGGATCTATGCGAGGGTACCGAGATCGTAATCTCTGTGCCACCATTGAGCCCAGTGGAACACCGACCAGTCCTGATATCATTGCAATGATGCCAAATTTGTATGCCACCCTGCAAACATAATGTTACTTCTGCATCATCATATACTTAAAATAATCAGTGCTTGCATTAGCTTTTATCACCCAGCCCTTAAATCCCAATGCAGCTTCTGAAAGCCAGTATTCTTATTTGAAAATACCCACACCTGCACCTGTGCAGGATAGCATTTTCCCTTTCCTCCACAAACAGATAGATTTAATGGGACACTGGCATGCTGTTTGACTGATAAGGTTAAACTTGGACAATATACAATAAAACAATCTGTATTACAATGACAGGGCCTTACATAAAATTCAAGAGTACTTCAGGATTAAATGCAAACGATACACAGGGTCTGAACATACACTGAAATTACACAACTTAAGATGTTTTCCCACACTAAACATTAAAATAACTTACTTCAATATTTTCCCACATGGTTAACACATACTTTTCCTTGTAATATGTCTTCCAGTTTAACAGGATTTCCTGCCTAAAGAGCATAAAAAATTCATGCTGCAATAAACTTTTCAAATCTTGAATATGTTTTTTTATGTTTCCTGCATCGTGCATTGTAATATAATTACACAATAACACCCAACGAAATCTACATTTTCTAAATTAATATTTTAATCCTCAATTTTGATGTCTTCTACATGTTTTGAACCCGAGGGTTCTTCTTCAGGAAGACGGCTGAATATGCAATTATGGTATGGTACGTTTTGCATGCATTGGTATAAGCAGTCTAGTAAGTAGAAGAGTGTGTTTCTGGAACAATGAAAGACTGCTTATACTGATACATGTAAAATATACCACACCTTAACTACATATAAAACTGTCTTCCTGAAGACGAACCCTCGGGTTCGAACATGTGGAAGACGTCAAAATTAAAAGTTAAAATATTAATTCAGAAAATGTGAAAGATACAAGGTTCTAACAGCGGAGTTGTTGATGATTCAGGTTTTCTGGGACATGACACTATGTTGTTGTGTCAGTGGTTCCAGGCATTCTTTGGAAATGTCAGGAACCACACAATGAATCCTCAACATCACAGCGCCTGGTGATGTGACAATGAGTAATCTAGTAAACAAATACAAACTTTAAGGCACAGAAAGTATGCGCCTTGAAACATGGTTACGTATCTACCAGACTACATGGCATCACACCCCAGAAAATGGTTTTCCTATTCACAGCCATGAGGGCTGCAAGTCCCTTTTATAGCAACCGTATGAAAGTCCATATGTTCAGAGCATGCACGAGACTATGGTGACCACCACAACACTAGAAGTACTGAAATAATTAAACTGCTCATTTATTATATAAATATATAAATGTCAGTACTTCTTAACAAATGTTTCAGTACTGGCAGCCATGGCGCCAACTTGTCATCAGTTCAAGCATAAAAGAGCTTACTTGCAACGCAATAAAAGAGTAGTGGGCATATAACATACTGTGTTAAACAATGGAGAGGGTATTCATGAGAAAATGTCGCACGTGATTCAAATGAGAGGAACTGAAGGGAAAGGAGTAAGAGCTATAGCTCGAGACTGTGAAAGATTGAAAGCTCTTGGTAAACACTCCACACCTACCAGTAGAAGAGGTTCGACAAAGTGAAGTGAAGTGAAGTGATTCAGATGAAGGAAATCATACATATGGCACACTGTACTCATCTCGGTAATCAGACAACAGATCAATTCAGGGCCCTAGCATAGTGAAACTCTGCAGAACATGTAGCATTCAGTACTTTCAGAAACTCTAAGCTTAACCACACTACATGTATGACAGATGCACTTCCGACTCACTCATCCTGCGTAATATTCTCATATCCCTGTTGCAGTTTCAGACCTTGGTACACAAAAGTTGGACCCCACCAGGCCAGTGCTCCCGCAACAAATGACACACACGTGAAACCAGCCGTTGATAACACGAAACTCTTACTGAAATAAAAAATAAGTCACATTAAGACATCAAGCACGATGGATGTGTAACACCTGTTTGTGTGAAAAGAAACTGCTTTGCGAACAATAATAAAGAACTCTACTGAGAGCACACGAACACACGCGCGTGTGAGCGCACGTGCACACACACACACACACACACACACACACACACACACACACACACATACATGGGTATGTGTGTGTATGTGCATATACATAGTGTACATAATTATATATGTATATGTTTATATATGTTCGAACCATGTCATCCTGGAGAATATATGATATAAACTCGAATAAATGAGTAATATTAAGCAAGATTTCAGGATTCTGCTGTGAAGCAGATGAGATCTGAACTCTTCTGGGATATTACGTAGTGTACCATGGGAATTCCTTACTGACGTTTCGGAAGAATCTATCAGTCCCACATTCAAGGGTCAAGAAATCCAAGAAGAAAAGCAGCTTGTGACTGTAAGTTGTGCTTTCTAATTGTCGGTACATATCTACAATTGGAACGTACACAAGATGCTCCAAAGATATCGTTGATTTCAATACTGTACCGACATCAAGGCAGCCAACAATTTTAACATAATTTTAACTTACATATTTATAATCTACATTTTATACAGATATTGATGTACACCCCCTGAGGGTGACCCACAAGAAAGGATTTAATTGTAAAACCTTCGTATTGTAATATAGTGCATGTGTTCCTATATTCTTGAATTATGTTATTACCATCTTGAGTTAACAGTCCTGAATTGGCATCTCCAAAACTTTCTGTCCCTGCAGTAACCACACAGACTACCTGAGCAACCCCTCCTGGTCTCACTGACTATCTTTTTACTGCGTTTGCTGCTTTTAATATCCATATTTAACAAAGGCACTAATAATTACATAGCTGTCTGTTCAAAATTAAAATACTAGATTTTGGAAAGGAACATTATAAAGCCAACACTAATTTTTTTTTAGCAAATCATTTTAAATGCAATTTACTCATGCTGACAAATTGATAGGCCAGGGTTGCTAGCTGTGATGTGATACAGCTTTTGGAATAAGAATATGAATCAGAATAAGAGGAACCCTATACGGACCACCCACTAAAAGTTGGGGAATGCCATTCTTAGACTTTTCTGCAAAAATGACAAGACAATATCTGTGTGATAAAAGGCACAGTGTTACAGGTCTGTTTCAGGCTCACTTTTTACACAGTTCCCTAAGGTCATTGCTCCATGTGGTGGGTTTGAGCACAGCTCCTTCATTCTTTCCTCTCACAGGATCATGCATGACAAAGATGATCAAAAGAACAGCAACAATACCCATCACTGGGGTTACACGCAGCCCCCACCTCCAAGATCCAAACAAACTTGCTGTCCCGGATCCAACAATATACCCCAGGCCACTGGAAAATAATAATAATAATAATAATAATAATAAAAGAATAAATCAAACATTGCAGAATATCACTGTACTACAAACAAAAACTACAACACACGTGGTAAGAAACAAATATGCATATGTGTAGAAAGTGATAAAAGATGAAATCAGGCACACTTATCAAGTAATTACTGTCCTGTCTCTTACCTGCCAACTGGTATAGCAAAATAGAAGAATGCAAGCATTTTTGATCTTGTGTCTTTTACATAGAGATCACTGATGATGGTTGGAGCTATGGTGGAATAGCTGGCTTCACCAATCCCCACAAAAGTTCTGAATGCAAGAAACCATCCATATGTCTGTTAACAAACATATTAATATGAAGACAAGCAACAGAATTGCTTCACTTTATTAGTGGCTATGAGACAAGAGCAGGGAATTGCTTCACTTGGTGAATGACTATGAGATGAGCACGGACTTGCTTCACTTGCTGAGTGACTATGAGAAAAGAGCAGGGAACTGCATCACTTGCTGAGTGACTATGAGACAAGAGCAGGGAATTGCTTCACTTGCTGAGTGACTATGAGCTCCTTGAGAAGGCTCAGCTACATTAAACCCATGAACTCTGAGAATTTTGTTAATTTGTTTTAATGTTCTCTTGCTGTTGGTAATACCATCAGCCATTGTAGAGATGAAGTACAGTGCATGCATGTTGACTGAGACATACTGCACTTGCGATAAAACTCTTTGGGCATATCACGTGCCTCAGTGTGCAACCACCTGATGCTGGTTGTTGGACCAAGAGAGTTTGATTCCGTTCAGTTGCCATGAAAGCGCAGATTCCATATCATATTTTTTATTTAATGTCTCAGAACACACTGTATTGGTGAGATCTTCTGAGCTGTCACACAGCTGGCAAGCTAAGTGGCTATTACATTCCCACAAAGGACTTTCCACTTCAAGTTCATACATACAGAATACTCAGTACAGAATTTAAGATACCTGTGAGGAGAAATGAGTTCTAACTTTAATTTCCAATACAATGCTGCAGTTACCATTTTTTTTTATCTGAGTACAAGAAGTAGTAGTAGTAGTAGTAGTAGTAGTAGTAGTAGTAGTAGTAATAATAATAATGATAAAGATGTACTCAATTACAGACCTGCCTCGACTATCAAAAATTCAGCAGCACATAGTAAAATGTTTTGGTACCACACCTGGCCGATGATCCCTTTGTCATATCATCATACAGTCTGGCATGCAAGTCACAAATATTTCAGAGCAACCTGATGTTCCAGCTTCAGGGTAGAAAACCCATACACAAAACTTCATTTTCTACAAATACCTCATACATTACCAAACCTGACATACTGTACATAACAGACAAAAAATCTTTATGGCGTTGTGGATGGGAAAACTTTTGTGGATAGTAGCCATTCTGAAATTCAGTTAAGGTGGGCGGCCTTACTGGCAGGAGGATGTGAAAAAGTGTATGGAGCTGGCTACGATGAACATTAAACTTTTACAAGAAAAAATTATCTATACTGTAGGTAGGACCAGCAACTCATATGCACAACTCACATGCATGAATGAGCCAAGTAAGGTTGTAAGGCTCCACAGCAACACGCCAAAGGCCATGATCCATCTGCGGCTGTAGCGATCACCAAGGTACCCAAACAGTGGTGCAAATATCATGTAACTCAACACAAAAGCTGTTTGCAGGAGACCTCCCAGGTCATTACCAATGTGAAAGTCATCTTGTACATTTCTCAAAACTCCTGGAAAAAAAAAGAAAGAAAAAAAAACCAGTAAAAAAAGAGTCACTAACTTGTTATCCTGAAAGTCTGGAAAGTAACACTTCAGATATGACTACTTCTTGCACATTAGTTTTCTGAACTTTTAATTTTGTGTACACTGCTAATGTTACATCATCAGCACAGTCTAATCTATTACTGTCACTGTATTTAAGGTATGATGCATTAGAAGGTTCAGTGGCAGGTTGATAAAATCATGGTACTGAGACATTCAGATGCTGTAAGGGGCAGGAAATGTTACTACCTGCGCAAACACCAGCTTCTCACATACGGCCTTGGCTATGGAGCTAGCTAATTGGCTGAAAATGACTGCTTCTTTTTACAAATTGCTGAAATTCAAGTTCATATATTCCTCGTGGATGACACAGACTGTGAGTGTTAGAAGCATAATACATACCGAAGGCACAAAATAAAAAAAATAGAAAAAACAACTATATTTATCTTTCTGTGTGGTTATCCAATCTAAAAAAAAAATTAATACCTTCACACCCAAACTTTTAAGGACGTATGTTGACTGTTAGGACGGGCGCACATTGAGATGCAGGCGGACGCAGGGCAGGGCAGCGCAGGGCAGGGAGACGCAGCACAGGAAACACTGCGTGACAGTGTGAGCGTACATTGAGAAGTAGTTTCTTGTAATCTTGCGAAGTGAGCAATGGCCGAATTCATCGCTCTAAGTTCAGAGTCAGATTCCGATGAAGAAATGGACACGCTAATGTTATTATATCTCACACCAAAACGGCAGAATTCGATATGGAAAAGCGAGTATATGAAAAAGATAAAAACTCACGTTGAATTCGCTTTGACGTCTGAATTCTCTGCTAAACAGTTCACTAACTACTTCCGTTTAAATCGAAGCCAATTCAATGAGGTTCATAGGCTTGTGCAAAATTCTATCTACTCTGAAGGGTGTAATGCTCAAAAACCAACTGGAACGGAAGAAAAATTCGCTGTGTTCTTAAGGTGTTTTATTTTGTATGTTTAAATTGCTTACAAAAACATTACTTACAATGTTACCGTATTTCTTCGATTCTACGCCGCACTTTTGTTGC
>Ga0209737_10001758_pt1 | contig 15282 bp, 11 predicted proteins | sample TergutCu122P3_FD_187284 | JGI IMG/M metagenome (GOLD analysis project Ga0209737, IMG submission 187284) | Cubitermes ugandensis P3 segment gut microbial communities from Kakamega Forest, Kenya - Cu122 P3 (SPAdes) (version 2) | ecosystem: Host-associated > Arthropoda: Insects > Digestive system...
CCTAATCTGAAAGGTTTTTAGCCCGGGAGAGGTGGCGACTACTCATTATCTTTATGAGGTGGCGTGGGGGATTTCATGACCCCATGGAAAAGAAACCATTTCTTTCTATATATGAGTAACTTCTCACATGTATTTATGCCTATACGTTTATATTCGTAATACTCTAGCATGTTTCTTGAATTTATACCCAAATTACACGACAGTTACTAATTTCATAACTCACCTAATTTTACTTGTCTACATTGTAAAGGGAGAATGAGAATAATGACATCAAACTGTTATTCTTATGCAATTTTTAAACACTTTCGTCCTGATTTTATTTTCTTGATAATGCCTAAGTCAAACCAAATTATGATCTTTTAAAATTTCGTACAAATTCTATAAAATATTTCAAACATCATTCAGATGGAAATAATTGAATTTTCATAACATCAGTTAGTATTCTATCACGAACATGTATATTTTTCTTGCCCTAAATTGCTCCATAAATTTATTATTATTATTATTATTATTAATGTATTTATCACAGAAAGTACTGTTTTTCTGCATCATCATCACCACCATCATTATTATTCTACGAACACACACTTCGTAACTCATTTCTTTCTTGTTGAATGCATAAACCCACTTGAAAACATAAAAAATAAAAACTGATATATTGAAACTATCTTGTTGCTTCAGAAAGTAGTTACTCACTGAAAGCATTTATTATACTGAACTCGTACTACTTAAGCATTCATAATTCCATCTAAAGTGATGGTGCGGGGGAGAAAAGGACCCTGAAGGAACACAACTACACATTTCTTCCGTTATCTCTAATACCTGCAGTTCTAAAAAAATGTCAGTGACATCTAAGATAAGGGGAGGAATGTAGCAAAAGGTATGTGAACTGTCTGGTTATAATTCCAAGAAATATGCCAACTGCTGAAAAATGAATTCTTGTGGGGTCGAAATATCCCCCGCGCCACCTCTCCCAGGTTAACAAATAAAATTTTCTTATTACACGTTATGTACAGGTAGGTACGTATGATTTTCTTTACAAAATGTGTAACAGTAACACGTTTTTCATTGCTTGTGCAGCGTTTTGATGGAAAAGCATGATTTTTATTGTTCTGTCATCCCTTGAAACTGTACATGTTACTGTATTTTTTCATTGTTCAATTGTCTGTTGAGGATTAGGCTAAAACGTCAGAATCCCTTACTTTCATACGTACAAGAGAGAGAGAGTACATTGCAAACGTACAATGTAGTGTACAGTACACTTTATTATTACTTTATTTAATGTTGATAATGCCTTACTGTGTGTAATTTATCAATTAAACTTTACCGTATTTATGCATGTTACACGAATGTCACGTTATATGACATTATATATAGCGTTCGGTATTATCTGCGGTAGGTCTTGGAACGTATTACCCGCGGATAAGGCAGACCACCTGTATAGGGGTGTATATGGAATCAGGGGTTCAATTATCTTGGCAGTTGCAAATGATTTTCTCCACGGTGTTCACATTAATTCACAACACCCCCCTCCCCAAAACCGGTACTGGCCTCTTTAGTTCGAGCTAAAGGGACTGAGACATGAATATGATCACCCAAGTCTCAACTCATGCCAACGTTCTAATGCATGGAACTACAGTTCTATTCCCCTATTTAATTCAGTGTGGCATGTATAAAAATGTAAATGGCTGAAATACCCCCAGTTTATGCATGTCTATTTGAAGCAGGTGCTGAAGTCAGAATTCTGACGAAGTTAACCCGAGTACTGAAACCACCTTATGTATCTCTACTGTGATGATGAGGATGCAGTTTCTCATGTTTCCCTAAAACATGAAGTGGCCTAACAATGGTTTGTTTTCTTGTTCAAGACTGCAGCAAGGTTTACAAGACAAGGGATATGAAGAATGGGTAGGAGAGATGATTGGAATGCGCGAGATTCTCAGACAGTTTGCCAACATATCAAAAAGTGACATTGTTGGCATGAGAGCACCATACCTTAAACCGGGACGAAACACACAGTATGAGGTACAGTCAAAACATACAACTCTGGCTACAGATACAGTATGGTCTATGTGTTATGGCTGCAATTTTGTATCATTTTGTAATTTTTAATAACCACTGACACATTCACAAACGAGAAGCAGAGATGCCGATTTATGTGTAACTTTTCCTTGTCACAAGATAAATGGTTGGAAATATGCAATGTGATACACAGTTCAGCAGTTTTGCGTTTTATGACAGCTGCTAAATAGAACAATTCAAGTAAGATGTTAAAAATTGCTTCTTGAGGACACAATGCCGCAACTGTTCAATGTCCAGCTGCATTTGAAACATTGAAGCATACTTCTTTATAATAACCATGCCCAGCATTTTGTGCATGTGAAGGATTACCATTTTGGGGTGGGAAAATACAGAAGCTATGCTACATATGAGCATGTTTCTCACACACTTATGTAGCCACTTCTGACTCAGTATCACGAATGCACAAATCCTGGGTGCTAGATAGCCAAGGGACTACATTTTGTATGGTTGCAAGTAATATTTGTGGGTCCTTAATAGAGTTCATCTCACCCAGCTTGTGTGCCTTCTTGATTTTTGGGAAATATGTGTACCCCTGATTTATATTCATGTTGCACACTGGTGTGCGCATATTTGCCGATCAATAAACTTACTTCCATGCCCTAAATATTTGTTGAGTCTGTCACACTGAAAACCACAGGTACAGGGATATGAATGACATGTTTTAAGATATTAAGGTTACTATTCTGTGCCAAAACCCAGTTTTTTATGACAATTCTAAAAGTGTTGAGACTGTAAAAGAAAAAGAATCTGCTGCAGTGTTTCATATAATCTTTTAGATGTTCACATAATGAAGCTGAAGGAATAAAATTCACATATAGTATGGAGTCCAACATAACTACAAGATTGATCATGGCAAATTTTGAAAATATGACCCATTTATAGTCTGACAATGTAGCCATTACATTTTAGAAATACACTTTTCATACTTTATGTTATTTGTTTCATGCATTGCCAGTAACTAATTCATAACTCTCAATCAACAATATGCACAATGATCTTCCTTTGATATTTGTAACATTGAGTATTTCTTACATGTTTCAATCCACAAAGGATCATCGCCAGGGAAACAAGTATCATATAATACTGCATAAAAATAAATAAAGCTGCAGAAAAATTTGTTTGCAGTATTATTTGATACTTGTTTCCCTGATGATGATGATGATCCTTTGTGGATTGAAACATGTAAGAATACTCAGTGTTATAATATAATATAAATATCTAAGGAACAACAATGTGCATTTTGTTGTTTCAGTATTATGAATAATATTCATATCTTGTATCGGACATTTGGATGACATTCGTAAGTCAAGTGACTGCACATACCTTTCATTTATCAACAGGTGTTGGAAGATTTCGGATACATCTATGACAGTTCAGTTGGGATACCACCGCTCAAGGTACCAATCTGGCCCTACACACTGGACTACAAGATACCACATGAGTGTCGGTCAGGCACATGCCCCACTCGCTCTTTCCAAGGTAAAATATTATGTCATTTGGCTTCATGCACCATAATCTCTTGCCTTGCTTAAGGAGGCCTATTTAACCCTAAACTGACAAATAAAGTAGCACCCATCATCCTACACAACTCATTTTTTTAAAACAAAAGCATGCAAAAGTACTCTCTTTGACACCATTCACCCAGATTAAAGAGGCATGGTTCAATATATGGCACAAGCAATATTTTAACATACATCACCACCAGGTCTTTAAACACAATAAAACAATGTATGAAACCGTGTTAAAAGGATGCCATAATCTACAGAGTTGATGTAGAAGATTAACGTCTTCTGGGATGTGACAATGTGTCATTTGGTGAGCAACTCGTGATGTTTTGAAAGATCATCATGCCTTCATCTTCAGGGTCAATGAAGAGGAAGGCTCAGCACTACTTTGAAATGCTGGAAAATGGTCACCATTGACACAGCATCACATCTTAAAAGACCTGAATCCTCAGCAACACAAGGGAGAGGACTTCATCATACCTTTCCATTTTGGATGGCCAAAGTTAAAATCATGCACTCTATATTCTGTATTTAGTGATTTTATGATTATGTATCAATTTCTGAGCTTAGGTAGCATCAAAAAAGATATGGTGAAATGATAGTAAATGATGGAGTGGAATGTGGGAGGAGATGATCATGGTATTTGAAGGTAACGATCATTTGTAGTGGCAGTAACAAACTGTGACATTCAGTAATAACAGACTTCTTAAAATGGTTACCTCAAGGATGCCCATGTATGTATGACTTGGGTTACAACACATTTTTTCCAATAACATTGCAACTATCTGTAATTAATCACAGACCTTGACGATCATAGGATCATAACATGACTGAGCTCTCATATTCTTTTCGTTCTTTTCATATAAAGTTGGAATAGTATTTAAGCACATATGAAAATAAATTACAGTGAGACAAAAGTATTTATGCAAAGAATGAAATGGAAAACTTCAGGCATGCACCCCAGCTAAAGATTGATGTGGGTCCTGTTTCTAGGCGACAACCTTGTGCAGATGTAAGTTGTATTGTTGACATATCAGAGAAACCAACTTCACCTCTGAGGTGACCCCTACTGTTACTCAGACCATAGGAACAAAGATTGGTGGGAACTACTCAGAACTGGCAGCAATAAGTGGGCCATCACTTCACCTTTAAGATAAAGGCAGTAAGGCTTCTGAAATGTTAACACTACAGCCTACATCTACACAAAAACAAACACATATTAAAAATTAATTGTTTAAGTTTGGTATGGAATATTACTTACATACATACTGTTATTATTTCATACATTTTATTATGCATGCAAAGCCCAACACTTCTGCATTTATAATATAATCCATTCACTTCAAAAGTACAAGAAAATTATAACAATACAATAAAATGCTCTTGAGTGATCAGCCATGTCAGACTTGGGTTATGAACCAATCCTCTGGAGACCTTGGCTCCATCCATCATGACAACCCACAGGTCTCCAAAATGCTGGTTTTAACGCAACTCTGACATGGCCAATTGCAATAGGATTTGGGTGCAATCACTTGCCAGGACAGGTTCAATTCTTGCAAATTAAAATAAAAATTATTTTGTTATCTTGTTCAATTCCATTTTACCAACTGCTCCCAATTAATCAGTATAGTCACAATTTTGAGTTACACTTCATGTTACATTGTAAAATTTGAAGCTTAGTGTAAATGGCACGTAAAACGTTCTGACCATTCACAACACATTAGAAGATGTGCCTTGTGGGGACTGTAACTGTACACTCTGCTGCAATCTCTATATCTATAGTATAACCATAAACTGTGCTGTGCTTATGTCACCTCCTGTGCTGCTCTGTGGTCAACACAACTGCAAACCCATCCTATTACTGGTCTGTAAGCACCCCAGTCAGTCTCACCTGCCAGCAATGAGTGTCCATTTATTTATACCACTTGTGTTTATTCTGTTTACTTCAAGGTTACATGTTAGAACTTCACAAATAAAAGAATTACAGAAATATGAGCCACTGGATCCTTAAATAACAAATCAATTTAAAAAAAAAGATACTCTCAGCTGTATGATTGTAGCTTTCTCACAATAAAGAGTTTTGAACCAATCGCATTAATTCAGCTGGCCAGAGACTTTGTCAAATGCCCACATCCTTCCAAATTAGGCCATCTTGAAATAAAGAGCTAAAACTGCTAAAAATTGTCAAAAATATATTTTAAAGAAATGATCTCCAAAGATTGTTGTATACTGTTTTTAGGGTTCTAAGGGAAGAAGGCTCCCTCTCTGGAAGTCTGTTATTGAGCTTTCTGTCCATATGTCTCTTGATTTAATAATATATCATTACTAGATACCAGTAAAATGGTCTCTGCCAAACCCAGTATCAACACAGTGCCCCTGGCCAACATGACAGCTTAAAACATGTGACGCTAGAGAAGCACAATGTGGTGTTTTGAAATATTAAATGTTATATCACAATGATATGCATCCTTCTAATAAGGCAAGCATTTCCATGGAGATGAAAAATAACTACTTTCTGATCACTCAAATCACTCATTTTATGATAATGATAACGATAACAAACAGGTTCATTGTAATGTGAAATACAAAACTTGTATATGGATGATTTATAAACACATGTAACATTAGCACAGAGGAATAATCCCTCCCACATTCAATCACACAGAACTCTACAGTGTATAACACCAAGACAATGCTTTGAAAACTTTTATGTCACACAGGTTACATTAGAATTCTTCAATTCAAGTCATTAGTTCAGGATGCAGTAACATAATGAGCTTTTCTTTAGGTGTATGGGAAGTACCACTTAATGCTCACTACGTAGAAACCTATGAAGGTGGACACTGTCCCTATCTAGACCAGTGTGTACTGCATAATCATGACCCAGACGAAGTATTTGAGTGGCTACGTGAAGACTTCAATCGATATTACCTACAGAACAGAGCCCCTTACATGATGCCATTCCATACAAACTGGTTCCAGATCAAGGAGTTGGAACGGGGTTTGCACAAGTTCCTTGACTGGACCAAAACACTGTAAGTACTAACATGTCCAAAATAATCAATGTTACTGATATAATTTATAAAAGAGGGTCCAGTTCTCCAAATCTACACAAGAGAATTATTCTATTTCAACAAATGAACTTGATATTAAAACAAAATTCATTCCTCAAATAAATCAGAGATCTCATTTTGAAAAATGACTACAAACTGTGAATTAAAGTGTACGAAGGAGAGAGTGGAGAATAGTGTGCATGGCTAGACTCCATATTGCTTGTAACAAGCAGTGGTGTTTGAGAACTGGACTTCTGCGGTGGGCTTCTAGTGCCAGAAAGTATAGAGGAAATAGTCTGCGGGGTGTGGAGTTTAGCAGTAGTGATGGAAGATGAGAGCACAGTTGTTGGTGTGATAGCAGATCTGGGGACCTTCAGACACTGAGTTAAGGTGGAATGTTTTGATGTTCTTTGTTTCACTCTGTAGATATCTCTGTAGACAGCCAAAGCAGATGACAAATGTCTCCCAAACTGTAAACTCCGCTCCAGATTTGGATCCATTTCCATTGCTTCTTGGGCCAGTCGGTCAGCAAGGGTAAAGAAAAGGGCCAGTTTCGTTGTTGTCAACTTATCTATTGGCATAACAACCTCTTGCATCTCCTCCTGTTCTACCTGCAGTGAGCATTCAGTCTTCACTTCAACTGAAAAATCTGAAGTAGTACTTTGTACAGCATTGGGACCTTCAACCTTAAGTTTTGTAATGTAAAGACTCTGCCGCTTCTTGAACTTCCCAAACCAGCCTTTACTTGCCACAAAGGGCTTGGTAGCTGAAGGACCTCCATCTTCCTGCTGTAACTCTCTGTACAGCTTTAGTGCCTTCGCACGAATAGCAGTGGTGTTGTCATCTTTTTTCCCTTCTGATCTTCCATCCAAGTTACCAACACCATTTCCATCTTCTCCAATGGATTTCTCACTCTCAGTGACTTCTTTGCAGCTGGTGAGCATGAGTGGGCTATGGAGTTTCTAATTTTTTCTGCACTCTTCTGTATAGTACGTATGCTTGACTCATTTACATTATATAAACGTCCAAGTGACGCGGCAGTCTGACCTCTCTCAAGTCGTTCAATAATGTCAAGTTTTGCTTCTAGATTTAGCAAAGTCCTAGGCCTCTTCATATGAGTACCCATAATATGCCTGAATAGAAGAAATGGCTATGTAGGTGACTAATATATATCTGCAAAGAATCATGTATGGACCAACAATGTATGGTCCTGAGCAAGTAGACTCAAGCAGTAACATGACTTACGAATACACAGTAACATACAACACTACAAGATACCTTCCCAATTCCACCACTTACCATTCTGCAATCTCATGTTATACAGTCTGAGACAGAAATATAATTAAACAACCAACCAAGAATATTACAAATGCAATTGGAAGCTGCTGTATGAAATATGAGATCTGCTGTAGATGGTATACAATGAAAAACAACTTGAGCCTTACTTGTCTGGTACCAACCATTACAGCCAACTGGCTTAGCACCCCTACATCAAACCTGTAAGGTCCTGGGTTCACTCAGCTAGTTATTCTGATTAAGACCTCTGTGACTTTTCCCAGCTACTTCAAGCATATAAAGGTGCAGTATTTTAAAACAGGCCATGACCATTTCCCTCCACAACCTTTCAAATTAACTATTCACAAACATTTCACCATTCAACATTACGTAACCTAGGCAGGTCAAAGTGCCGCAAGGTATACACTGTACTCTGAGACGTTGTTTATGAAGATTCGAGTCATTTGGGATATCATACCATGTCAATTGGTAAAAAGTTAATGATGTTTTGGAGAAACTTGCAGCCTCCAGCACCTGCTGAAAAAGTGTCATATCTCATACATCTTGATCTTTGCCAACACCAGCATAAAACACCAAATTTCACAACTGTTGTTTCATTTGTACAAAGTTCACAAAACATCTTGAACACAATATAAAAAACAATCACCCATTCCCTCAACACTGAGCAGGCAGGGAATACCACAGCCTAATCCTTGCTTTTATATTGCACAAACATTTTGCAGTAAAAGTCATGCTGCTAGAGAGTTGCAAGTCTGTGGAAAAAGGAAGTGATACCAAGTACACTGTACTGTTTCATTTCTACAGCAAATGACAGCATCAGTGCAGACTCTACTTTCCTTATTTTATCTCTGATGTGCCTGAAAACATTATTAACCTCATCAGAAACAGCATGCACGGAAAATCAAGCTGACAAATTCATACCAACTATTACTCAAGCTTTTTAAAACAATTAAAGAGATATATTAACAAGATAAGATGTGCCAGGCAACATCTTGAAGATTAATGTCTTCTGGGATGGTAGCCCATTAACAAAAATCCAGGAGAACCTGCTTCCTCCATCTTCAGGGTTCTTTAGTCTCAACCTGAAGCCAGGTGGAGCCAGTTCTTCTAAGACATTGGTAAGGGGCTAATATACCACATGGCATCACACACCAAGAGCTGGAATCATATGAGTCACTGCTGTGAAAAACTAAAACCTCAACCAACACCTTGTTACAGACCAGACATTTGGTTTGTAACCATCACCCAAGCACTAGTATGGATGACAGATCCACGACCAGCAAAGAATCTCAACACTTTTGATGCGTGGAACTGTGCCAAGCGACAAAATATCCCACCGCCTCCCTGCAACCTGCCTAGCAGCTGTGCCCTGCCATTCAGACCCCCAGAAGCTAATGTTTCATCAATCAGGTAAGTGCTAATATTTTTGAACTACACAAGCACTGTATTAAAAAAATACATTCCAAATAGTTATACAAAAACACTAAATCAAATTAAGTTGAAGGATCAACATTTGTTAAGATCTATAACAGTTAAAACTTCAAAGAAGGCAGTGTAATGAAATGGAGGGGGAAACAAGAAAAGGAGAGAAATGTGAAAGGACCACAACAACACGGCCAGTAACACAAATGATAAGCAACCACTGAATTGTAATGTATTATAATGAACCAATAATGTGTTCTAGAACAAAGAGGGTTAGAGAAGGAGGCACCCTAACCTGATGAAGGAGTGGAACTGCATATGTGTATCACATAAATGGATGGCTGACTATAATTAATATAAGTGTAATAAAATACAAAAAGTTTCCCATAACTCTGAACTAGCTGTTCAGAAAGAAAAAAGACTATAGTGCTGTTGTATTTTTGGAATACAAAAATTACATTGCTTCTTTCACATTTCTAAAATTTTCTCTTATGTCACTTCTACTCAACAAATTAGAAGACCTTGTATCATTAAAGCATCCTGTAATTTTGCAAATGCTGAAAAGTAATGCTCACAACAGGCAGTAATATCCTCTGCCATCATCTACTGCAGTCTCTCCTACTTACCCTAGAGATGTAAGACACTACATCTCAACCTATCAGACACCCTCAGCTTTGTCATTATGTAAAGGGTCGAATGCTCTCATGTTTCAGATACTTTGTGACGTGTCGTGAGTGTCCAGTTCGTTATCCATGGCTGGGAGATTCTGGAGGAACTGGGGTGGATGGAACTGATACCTATAATCCTGAAAACTAAGTAACATGTACTCTCATGCAGTACCCCACATGCAATATGTCTCCATATGGGAACTTCACTGACTTTTTATAATGACAGCTGTTTTACAGGAGAAACACCAAGATTCTGTGGTAAACACAGCAGCCATTGGCCAAAATGGAGACATATTTTAAATACAATTGGAATATGTTTGTCATCTTTTTAAACAAAAAGAAACCCTCTAATTCGTATTTATAAACCACAGTCCACATAACAGCAATCAACACATCAGCCAATGATTTAAACAGAACTGAATCACCCTGATAGAGTTTTCCTCATCTGCATAGAAATGATCTTACACTGTTAATTTCATCTTTGCCTGTTTCTGACATAATTATGAAAAAAGGTCAAAATTACAAACACTTACTTTTTTGCTGATGATAAGAAGCTATATATTTCCAACTGTAGCAATTTAATCTTCTGCTTATCCTCTCAAGTTACAGTCATACCTGAAGCAGTGCAACAGAAAAGCTATGGGATAGGCTAATAACCAGCAGCCCACTGACAGCTGGAATAAATGCATGTTCACCAAGTGTTAATGCACATTCATGCAATGATGCTAACGGCAGCAAATCAATATGATTATCCTAATGGAAAATAAACTATACCAATTAAATTTCCATGATAAATAATTACCTTTTTGACAAAGATTCCTCTAAAACTAGGACAAATGAAATTGCAGGTAGCTAAAATTAGCAGCACCACTTAGCCTACAGCACATTCAAGATTTCTGGAAACTCAGCTGGTGTTTCCCTCCTATGTGCTGCTGCATTCACCACACTGAAGCAACTATTTGCAGTGTCTACACACAAGGCAAGAAAAGGTAAATTTTATATTGTATGACATAACATAATGAAACATTTCCTCTATTCCACTTGTAATGCCATTTTTAAAAATTTCACTTCTGACTACAAATAATTCTATTCAGTTTAAAAGGACATCATAAACAACCATTAGCAAAATTTTTGGCTCACATTTGTGTGTGAATGTACCAGTTGAGTGAAACTCTAGTGTGAAAAATTTGTAAACTGCTCAAATGTTTATGTTTTTGTTGCAATAAGGATTTTAAATAAAACAATTTGCATTTATTTATTTTTCTGATATACAAATAAAAAATTGGAATAAAAGTTGTGCTGCTATAAAACAGAGACAAAGAAACTTAATTGATAAGGCTGGTAAAAAGATGTTCAGTAATTTTAAATCAAAAACATGTAAGGATTAAGGATAATGTGATAAACCATTCAAATAAAAATCAGAAAGATACAATTATAACAATTCAGGCCAACAGAAGCACAGTGTCACAATACCACAGGTAGTCAAACAGTATTGTGACACTAATGCTACTGCGTGCATTTGTTGGCTTGAACTGTAATAAATAAATTGTAATGCACAGAATGGAAAATGTAAAATAAAAAAAAAAAATACACTCTGAACATCATACTAATATTACACAAAGGTATGACATGATCCTATACAGCCAGATACTGAAAAGAATGGAAAAGGATGTGTGTGCATAGACAACATAACATGGACAAAAATGATGAGTGCCTTAAAGAATAGAATGGCACCAGGCACAGACATAATTAATTTGGAACTCCTAAACACCTTGCCAACCACATGGTCTTTTAATTAAATACCCCCACTTCCCAGACGTTTTAAACGCTTTGAATGTTCAACCCCATAACATATTCTTACTTATGGTTTGACACTGTACATTATGCTCCTGAGCCCCAGACTGCAGAAACTGCATGCAGATAGTCTAGTAGTTCGTCACTGAATGGTATTTCTCAAAACAAGACCCTTTGTGAAGCGAAACAACTCAGAATTTACAAATGTATCTAGTTTCACTTCGCTTCTTATGTGCAGCACACACTTTACACTGTCTTGTAGGATACTTCTTTTTTCCCTCCCCACCATCAAAAATTTTTTCAAGTTTGTGTATTCTGAAATCACTGGAGAGACTGCCTGGCAGGTCCTGTTTAGGTCCCCTTGGTGTTGTTTGCTTCTCTGGCAATTGAAGGTCAACAGAATTGGGCTGACTTCTATTCTGAACTTCTGATATCCAGGACCTTCCTACCTCATGTAGGAAGCACTGGTACTTTACTTTCTTGTTTGTAATCAGTGTCCTGTACACAAAAAAATGCGTTCAAGAGAGCACAGTTTAGTGCATACAGTACCACTTTTTTCAACCATTTTACAGTTTTCCTCAAAAGTGAGTAAAAACTGAGGTACTGCTCTGCCCTGTCTGTGCCCTTCATGAATTTATTGTACTGGACAAAAGCATAAGGCTTCTTTATTTCAATGTTTGTTTTCCTGTCTTTCAGCCCTGTATTTACAATTGTTGCCTCATGGATTGTACTTATCATCCGCACAAGTCTTTTGTCCTTCCACACTTGCACCATTATGTCACCTTTTCTCTGGAATGCTCACTGCCCTTTTTTCAAGCACTTGCTTTCCCCTTCTAGGTCACATGGAGTGCCTGTTAGCCCTCATAGTGCCGCAGACTCTCGCGTTACTGTCTAGCAATGTTTGAGCTAATCTCACACTGTTATAAAAATTGTCTTGATAGAAGTGATGATTTTGGCCTAAGTTTCTCTCTAAAAGTTATAACACTGTGTTCTCCAACTTCTTTCCCTCAGCTGAGTATATCTCCATGTTGCAGATATAACCTGTTACTGCCTCACACACCATTCTCACCAGCTCTCCATATTTTGTTATTTTCCCTGGATTGTATGTCCTAAATTTCAGGCTGTTTTGGGCTGTATACTGACCTAACTTTCTGTACAGAATATTCATATATGGGCCAAATTTTGAATAGCTGCCCTGAATCCTGTGTTTGCTGGCGGTTGTCACTAAAATGCCAGGCCTGTCAAATGGATTAAAAACAGTTCCTACTCATAGTGTGAGGAAAAATGGGTGTGGAAATTGTGGGGTCAGTGGACAAGGGGAAGATCGCAATTGTTCATGTGAACTAGTTGTGGGGACGTCACTGTCACTGTCCAAATTTTCATTGTCAGTATAATAAGAGACATGAGAATGTGTATCCGCATATAACTCACACAAAATATCGTCCTCTTGCAGAACATTCCTACGCAAAGCCATGATTGCAACTGAAGGAAAAGAGAGAGAGTACCTGAATGAGTGGTCCCTTTGTTGCAGTCTTATGGTTCTAAAAATAGAGGGCCATGACCGGTCTGTTTTTTTTGTAACTTGAGACCCAAGCATCCTGCACCAAGCTGTCGATAACCTTGAAGCGAAAAGTGAGCCAGATCAGCTGACAAACGCATATGCAAGACATCGTGTAAGAAAACGAAGAAATATGTGACCCGTCAACAACGCATGGGATAGCAATCATGACTTTCTACTTGGCCCAAAGGCAAGGTGTTAATAAACATAATACTGGCCTCTTGTATTTCTTGTACAAAACAATATAAGACATGTGACGCTAACATTTAAAGAATGGACAACAGCACTCATTAAACCCAGTGACAGACAGGACTATAATAACAATGGAAGAATGAGTTTGCTCAGTTAGGTCTAAGGCAGTACTTGCACATTTAAATATCACAGAGGAAAGGAAGTGTTGTTAACATAAAAATACCAAAACAGGCTGCTCATGCATGGGCTGTGTATTTAATACATTAACAATTAACTTGGAAAAATATTTTAATTATAAGACCATATTGAAGAATTCTGTGGGGTACTCTGAAGCTAACTGTAAAATTCCAATGAGTAAAAGAAAGGTTATCATGAACATTTAATTCTAGTGACAACCCTTTGTAAAAGCACAACTCTAGCAAAAGATGCATCAATTAACAGTAAAACACAGATATTGACATTAGGCTGCATTTAAATACAACACTGTTTGCTAACAACCACAAGAAGAAACAGAAAGAATGAAGGGGGGGGGGGACAATTTCACGTCAGTAAATACATTCTAGTTAAAGATACACCTGGAAAAATGAAATGTAAAAGACTTTCAACAGAAATATACAATAATACACATCACAAAGAATAATTAATAACATATTACTTTCTTGGACTGTGATATGTCATACTGGTATGGCATATCTATAGGACTAACAAAGGTAAAGCTGTCCCGTAACATGCCAAGCAGGGACAGAGGAGATGGAAAAGTATAGTTCTACCCCTCCTGGACTCCTGTGCTAGAATGGGGTGGATGGTCAGGCTCCCGCTACTTTGCCCCAAGGAAAGACATCCACTACCCATTGCACAGAAGGAAGGGTGGGCCTCAAGGCTGGTCTGGATTATGGAAAATCTCACCCCCACTGCAGTTCAAACTCAGATCATCCAGCCCATAGGAAGTCGCTACACTTGACTATGCTATCCCACCTATAGGACTAATAAACTGTGTACATTTCAATACATGTAACACTATTAACAGACAGGAGAGTGGTATACTGCTTAACAATGCTGTCAATTGGTGAGACAGTTTTCATGGCAGATGAATGATACATGGAGGGCTGGACCCAGGCCTCCACAGTGACATCCCACACCCTAACTGCCTAAGCTATGGTATGGCCACCATCTACAGAACATTATTAAATGAAAACAGCAGACAATCACAAACTGTACAGTTATGGAAATCCTGGTATTGACATGAGGGTATGAAGAATGGGCATTAAATAGGATACAAGGAAGACATTATGACTACACAAATACTTCGGGTATCGTGGATTTCTTTTGAGTGAAAAAAGGCCCAATATCTACCTTGCAGATGATTAATATGAAGGTGTGTAACAACTTCATACTAACACTACTAGGAGTTATTCCAAACCCAAATTACTTGTAGTACAGTAACTTACTCATTTTTATCCAAACTTTAAACATGAACTCCATGATTTTAAGTGGTTATTTCATCATCTGGCTACTTCAGCACTCCATGGATCACCTTGAAACAACACAAACTTAATCGGTGTGTCAGTATTCAGTAATTAAACATTTAGTATTCCATACTTTAATATGAAAACAGACCAGAAAAGATGGTCTTATCCTACATCTCTCACAACTTTTAACAAAAAAATAATTCAAATGGACAGGTCTCAGAAGAAAGTGCTTTGATTATATGC
>Ga0209737_10001759_pt1 | contig 15278 bp, 15 predicted proteins | sample TergutCu122P3_FD_187284 | JGI IMG/M metagenome (GOLD analysis project Ga0209737, IMG submission 187284) | Cubitermes ugandensis P3 segment gut microbial communities from Kakamega Forest, Kenya - Cu122 P3 (SPAdes) (version 2) | ecosystem: Host-associated > Arthropoda: Insects > Digestive system...
TGGCATTTTTTGCTCCTTTGAAAAATGGGTGTTTCCGGAGGCTAAATCCACCTTAAAATAATTTTTTTTCTGTATGAAAAGGTTAGACCATTATTGGGTTTGCGATTGTCGCCGTTGCTGTATAACTCGGAATACTGACCGAGGCATTTCGCACTGTATGAAAACTTTGCGGAGTTACCGTAAGCGGGAAATTCGGGTCGCTGCTTATAGGTGTCGGTGCTTGCGGTGCGCCGTGCCATTGAAGCGTTGTATTTTCCCATCTTTCTACACTGACATTTCGCCTGTCTATTCTAAATTGTTTTGCAATTTCAAAAGAATAGTCGCCAATGCCGCGAAGAACAACAGTCGCAGTTCCCGTATTTACATTATTGCTGTAAGAAGTAGTATAATCAACATTTTCCGTTAATGAAAACCTTTGTCCTCTGTCCCAAAACTCTACCGGCGACGGAACTAAAATAGGTTCACCTGTGTAAACAAAAACATATTGAGGCAGCGTTATTATACTTAAATTTTGATTACGAAATTGCGGGTAAGAAAGTCCCTCCTCAATATACCAAATATTATCAAAATCCCAGCCGACAAAAGTGCTTCGTTGCATCATTTGTTCCGTTGTTACTCTCGTTCCGTTCCAGTCTCCTGTTCCTAATCCACCTCCTGGTATCTGCATTCTCGTATCGAAATAACAAGTTGGTATCGGGTGGCCAGTGTGTGTGGCAATTAATCCACCCGAATGCCCAGGCGTAGTTAGCGAAACACTTCCCGTTGCATAACAATTTATTATCTGATTAGTAATTAAGTTTTGTCCAATAAGAGCACCAACAGTCGACGCACCTACAATATTTACGTGCGCATAACAATTCCGTATCATACCATCCCGATTTTCCCCCACCAATCCGCCGACATTACTACCTCCTCTAACATACGAATAAACAACTCCGATATTTTCTATTGTACTGCCGGATGTATGACCAAACAATCCTTGGTTGTTAATATTATTGCTGATATACATTCCTGCAACAAGAAAACCATTGCCGTTAAATCTACCTCTGAACGGATTGTTTTGATTTCCTATGGGTGTCCAAGAATTTGCAGGCGCAATAGTCGCGCTCCAATTTTCCCAGTTGTAAGCATTATTCAGCGCAATATGCTTGGCAAGATTTATTGTTCTTCCTGCGAAACTAACTCCGCTGTTTACTAATTGCGCTAATCCTGCCAATTCTTCGGCGGTAGTAATTAAAAAACTTGTTACCACGGGGTCTGGGTTATACCATTCGGTATTTGCCGTTCCGTCCCAAAACGTTCCGTCCCAAATCTGAAACCATTGCGCCGTTGCCGTTGTTGCAATAATCGCTGTTATTGCTAATGTTTTAATTAGATTTTTCATTTTGAAACTCCTTTATTTTGCAGACAAAAAACCGCACAAAAGATTTCACTTTTGCACGATAATAATGTATTGAGAAATTTGCTATTGCTTGACCGAAGACCGAAGACCGAAGACCGAAGACCGAAGACCGAAGACCGAAGACCGAAGACCGAAGACCGAAGACCTTATAAGGTACATCGGTAAAATACTAAATGCCAACGCGAAAGTCAAGTGTTTAGTAGTGTTTCGGTAGTTTCTCAGCATTTTTTTGCCCTTCTTATTTTTTATTCAAACATTCAAAACTTCATCGAAAGATAGCCCGGTTACATCGGCGATTAAGTGCAAATCTAAACCTTTTGCTTTCATATTTCGGGCGATTGCTTCGGCTCTTTTTCGCATACCTTGCTGCATACCTTGCTGCATACCCTGTTGCATACCCTGTTGCATTGCATAACCAAGCGCAGACGCCTCGCGGCACCTTGCGTCAAAACGCATGCGCTCCAGTTCCTTAAATTCATTCGTCGCCGATACGTGGCGGTATGCTTTTATTGCTTGTTTCATAACAGGCACCCCCAATGCTTCTATTTTCTTTAACTCTTCTTCCGTTTCTGCCTTAAAAAGTAAAAGCCACAATCTCTGTTCGTCGTCTGCGCATATTTCTTTCGGAAGTTTTGGCAACTCAAAATAATGCAGTGACATTTTATCGCTTAGTTGCGTGTGCCGTTTCACTTCAAGTGCGCGAAATTCCGAATGAAACTCTTCGCTGTCGTCAAACAAATTAAATGCCAAAATACTTACGACTATCGTTCGAGGCAACTCCGTATATTTCTTACCCTCAACGAGCGAAGACGAATATTCTCTTGCCCAGTAATAAAGCGAACGCTCCGGATAATCGCCCTCGTCATTCACTTGTATTTCCAAATCGACCCGTTGCCCGTCAACGACCATATTTATGTCGAGGCGGCAAAATTTTTCTCCTAACGCTTCCGGCGATATTTCGGGGTTGCTTATCACAAACTCCCCGATACTTTCAAGTTGTATGCCGAGCAAATTCGATACCAAATGCTTCAACAATTCAGGATATTTCACGAATAGCATTTTGAAAAGCGTATCGTTTTTTAGCGTGTATTCAAGTTTAGTCAAGGCATACCTCTATCGTTTTTCCGTTGTCAGATTCAATTGTCAGACAAAATATACTATAATTACAGACACAAAAGAGTAATTTTCTAAAAATTCCCAAATTTTTCAGATATTACCCGAAATGCTTCTTCAAAAACTCCAGGTCGAGTTCGGGGTAAAGGACGAATTTGTTCAAAAGGGTTTTCACTTTTTCTTTTGCTTCGGACTTTACTTTTTCGTCGAGTTGGTAGGTTATTTTGCTTGGTTTGCCTGCGTTTGCGCCGCTTTCTACTATGCCGGTTTTGGTGTTTTTCAGGATTAACGAGAATAGTTTTGCGATTTCCTTCATTTCGCTCTCGCCCATTCCGAGGGTTGAGGTCGCTGCTGTTCCTACACGAAGTCCAGAAGTAATCAGAGCGTTTTCCCTGTCGAAAGGGATTGAATTTTTGTTGAGTGTAATTCCGCATTCAAAGAGTGCCGCCGCCGCTTGTCTGCCTGTAAGTCCGAACGATTTTACGGCGTCAATCAAGAACAAATGGTTGTCCGTTCCGCCTGATACAATCTCCATTCCTTCGTCTTTGCATGCCTGTGCGAGTGCTGCCGAATTTGCTACAACTTTTTGTGCGTATTCTCTAAATTCGGGTTTAAGCGCTTCCGTGAAAGCAATCGCTTTTGCTGCCATAATGTGTGCGAGAGGTCCGCCCAAAACAAGCGGGCAGCCTTTATCCATAAATTCGGCAAATTCTTTTTTGCATAAAACCATTCCGCCGCGAGGTCCCCGAAGTGTTTTGTGGGTTGTGGTGGTTACGACATCTGCCCATTTCACGGGGTCGTATTCGCCCTCGAAAACTTTTCCTGCCACAAGACCCGCAAAGTGTGCCATATCGACCATAAAGACTGCGCCTACCTTATCGGCGATTTCACGGAATTTTTTGAAGTTTATTTTTCGAGGATAAGCCGAATATCCCGCAAGCAAAATGAAAGGTTTTACTTCCATCGCTTTTTTCTCGATTTCTTCGTAATCCAAAAGCCCGTCCTTCTCGCTCACGCCGTAAGAAAACGCCTCGAACATTCTTCCCGAAATATTTAAGCGGTAGCCGTGAGTGAGGTGCCCCCCTGCTGCCAAATCCAAGCCCAAAAGACGCTGGTTTCCGAGTTTCACACGGATAGATTCCCAATCTTCGTGGCTCATTGCGAGTGCGTTTTTCACGGGAAGTTTTTCCGCCTCAGGGACGGCAATTTTTGCCTGCAAAATTCCCCAAAACGCTACCATATTGGCGTCCGCACCGCTGTGTGGCTGAACGAATGCGTGTTCCGCACCGAACAATTCTTTTGCTTTTTCGCAGGCGATACTCTCGATTTTGTCGATGTTGTCGCAGCCTTCGTAAAAGCGTGAAAAGGGAAACCCTTCGGCGTATTTGTCGGTCAAGAGATTGCCCATCGTGAGTTGTGTCGAGAGCGAGCAGTAGTTTTCGCTGGCGATGAGTTTGAGGCGGGTTCTTTGAAATTCCAATTCATTCACGATTGATTTTGCGATTTCGGGGCTGACTTGCGCCGTTTTTTCAAGATTTGCGACGTATGCAACCATTCCAGCGTTAAGTTCGCCGTTCTTTTTGCTTGACAGATACTCTTGTAATACACTCATTTTTTGTTCCTTTTTATAATTTTTAGTTAATTTTCGAGGGAAAAATACTATTTGGCAAAGATTGTGTCGTGCGAAATATTATTTTTAGGAAAAAATAACACTTAAAACGGAAAAAAATATGGACGAAAAAACAGACAGCGCAAAGCGAAAATTTTCAAAAGCACTTGAAACCGAAAGGGAAAGATTTCTCGGTTTTCTTAACCGGGTTGTGCGTAATGTTGTTGTGTTGAACGAAGAAAATGTTAAAGGTATGCCGAGCGGACACATGATGGTTTGCAGCACGCACAGAAGCCACTTGGATTATGTTATTCTGGGTTTGAAAGTTCCCGAATTCGGCGCCGACCAAATTCGCTTTGCAGCCGGCGACAATCTCACGAGGATTCCGAAATTGGGCAAACTTTTCCGTTCGGTCGGAGCGTTTTCGGTTTATCGCGGGAAAGCGTCGCAAAGGGCATACATCATGCGGCTTGCCGACCAAGTGAAATTGATGATAACAGGCGGCGACAGCGTAATCGTATTTCCCGAAGCGGGGAGAAGTTATTCGGGGAAAATGCTTGATGTGAAATCCGGCGTGCTGGCGGCAGGTGTTTTGGCGCAAAAAGACGAGCCGAAAAGGGAGATTTATTATTTGCCCTGCGCGATAAATTACACGAAAATCCCTGACTTGCGAGCGTTCGACCTGCTTTTGAAAGGCAAAAATCTGCGCGATAACTCCAAGCATTTTCATATAAAAATTTTCGGCGCGTTTCTTTATTATTTTGCCGATGTCCGTGAGTTTTGCAGCGCGTGGATTTTCAAACGGCAGACCGATGTTGTTCTGAATGTCGGAAAACCTACGCCGCTTTCGGAGATTACCGATGTTGAAGGAAAATTCCGCGAAGAAGCAAAAACGCCGCTTGCCGCAAACCGTGACGCGATAAACGAATGTACCGCCTGGGTAGAAAAGCAACTTGCCGCAGTTTTTCCGATTTTGCCGTTGAATCTTGTGGCATTTTTGTTTGAAAACTACGGACGAAGCGGATTAACGGAAGAAAATGTCGAGAAATATGTCGAAAAATTAGAAAAATTGGGCTTTTGCGTTGATGTTTTCACGGATTGCACACCCAAAGAAATTTTGAGAGCGGGAATAAAACAACTCAACGAAAACGGTGCGTTGAGAGGGATTTTCCATGTATCCTTGAAACACAAAAAACGCTTGAAATATTTTGCGGCTTTTGTAAATTCGGCTTTAGAAAAGGAGTAATTTATGCCGCAGAATCAAAAACATGTTACTCCGCCGGCTCCCAAGCTCGTTACTTCGTTGGTTCCCAAAGTCACTACTTCGTTGACTCCCAAGCTCGTTACTTCGTTGGTTCCCAAGGTCACTACTTCGTTTCGTGATTATTTGGTGAGCGATATAATTTTGGATATTGACAGCATTATAAAAGATGATGCTCTTGATGTTGTTGCAAAAAGAATGTGCAAAAAAGCCAAAATCGTAAAACACAAGCCGGTAATTGACGACATTCTTCGCCGTGAAGATGCCGCCTCGTCGTTTATCGGACACGGAATAGCAATTCCAAAAGCAACAGCGCCGATTGAAAACGATTTTGCGATAATGGTTGCCCGAAATTCCGACGGGATAAATTACGATGCCGCCCGAAACGCAAAAGCGCAAATTTTGGTAATGGTTTTAATAAACAAGAATGTGAATGAGCAAAGAATAATTGAATTAACAGCGGAAATAGCGACTTTTTTCAAAGATAACGCGATAAATAGTGCTGTGAAAAACGAAGAAATTGACACGATTTCGGAATTATTTCGCTCGCAAAACTACGAAGAAAACGAAAAAAAAACGCCCAAAGAGCCGCTTCTTTCACTGGCTTCGACACTTGCCCGTGAGATTAACGCAAAAGCGATTTTAATTTTTGCCGATGCCAAGCAGGACGTGGAATTTTTGAAAAGCATACGCACGCGAAAGCAAATCATTATAATTACGGCGAATAAAAGTAAATTTTCCGACGATTTAACCGACTACGATTTGGTGCAAGCCCCGATTTCCAAAGCCGGCGGAAACGGGCAGGTAAAAATTGGGGTTTTACTTGCTTTGTCGCGAAATTTAATCTCTCGCGAAGACACCGTGGTTTGCGTTGCGGGAACACTCGGAAAAGATGCGTTTAACTTTATTTCCGTTGTGGATATTGACAGGGAATTTGACTTTTTTTTCACACACACACGCTCTCTGACGCCGCCTGATGTGAAGCCGGAGGTTTTGGAGCGAGTTATGGGATTAGCGACGGAAATCGGCTTGGAAGGGCGCGAAGGGAAATCGCTCGGGACAATTTTTGTTTTGGGCGATACGGAAAATGTGAACAACCACATAAAGCAGTTGGTAATAAATCCGTTCCGCGGCTACAAAAAATCGGAGCGCAACATTCTTGACCCCGCGGTAGAGGAGACAATAAAGGAATTTTCGGCGATTGACGGAGCGTTTGTGATTGACGGCGACGGCGTAATCATTTCGGCGGGAACTTACTTGAATCCGTCGTTTCCCGATGTGGGAATGATTCCCGAACTTTTGAGCGGACTCGGCTCCCGCCACGCGGCAAGTGCGGGAATAACAGTTTGCACCAACGCAATAGCAATAGTAATTTCGGAATCAAGCGGACAGATAACCGTTTTCAAAAACGGCTCGGTTGTATTAACTCTTTCGCGACACAACGGACTGTAAAATGAAAAAGCATTTTTTCAAAATATTTTGTGTTACGGCAATTGTAATTGCTTTGGCGACTTTGTTTGAGCCGTCGAGGGCGTATTTCTTTGATAAGGCAAAAATCCAAAAAGAGTTGGAAGCAAAAAAAAATGAAAAGGACTCGATTGTCAAAGTTTTTGAAAACATCAGAAACAATCCGAACGATTTGGAAAGAAGCGCACGAAACAGCGGCTACGCAAAAAGAGGCGAAACAATGCTGAAAATAGTATCCGTAAACGAAGAAGAAGAAATGCGAAAACTCAAAATCTCCGCATTTCTTTTACTCTCATTAACAATAATTATAGGGCTAATCGTTTTGTTTGCTATTCCGAAGAAAGCAGTAAAAATCGACGAGAAATCAAGTCAGGAGTAACTTTTTACCATCATTTTGCGGAAAAATTCCACCAACACCGCGATTTCATTTACGCAAATATTATTTTGGTATAACATAACCGCTAAAAAGGCGGATATATTATATCGAAAAATGTGGGAGTTATGACGCAAAACGATTTTGTTAAGTATCTTGAAGAAGAAGAAATTTCAATTTTTGAAATTCAAAATCTTAAACATACGCTCGGTTTAGATAATCGAACAATCAATAATATTGTAGAAAATCTTGTTAAGAATGGTCTCTTATCTCGCATTGAAAGAGGAAAATATTGTCGTACCAACTTTCGAGATGAAAATGTAATCGGTACTTTTCTTGCCGAAGAAAGTGCTGTTGCGTATTGGTCAGCGTTGAATTTGCACGGACTTACGGAACAATTTCCAAACAAAAATTTCATTCAAACTACCAAACTCAAAAAAGATGTGGAGTTTGAGGGGACAACTTATCAGTTTATTAAAATTCGAGAGAAAAAGAGAGCGGGAATTGTTTTTAATGGTTATGGAAATTATAAATATCCGATTACGGACATTGAAAAAACTATCGTTGATTGCTTTGATTTGCCTCAATACAGCGGCGGTTTTGCGGAATTAATTCGTGCTTTTTACAACGCAAAATTAAACGCTAAAAAGTTAATCGACTATTGCAATAGTGTTAATAATATTGCTGTTATCAAGCGACTTGGTTTTTTAGCGGAACTTTTTGAAAAGAAAAATTTAGATAATTTTGTGAAATTTGCGAAATCAAAAGTAAATCGTAATTACAATTTGTTTGATATTTTCGGCGAAAATACCGGCGAATCTAACAATAATTGGTATTTACGAATGAATTTATCGAAAGAAAACATTTTAGGAATTGTTAGGAGTCAATATTAGTATGATAAGCAAAAATGAAATAAATAACTTGGCAAAAGAATTAAATGTTCGCACGGCAACAATTGATAAAGATTGGGTTTTAGGGCATTTCATTGATGCAATTTACACAATCCCCGAATGTCGCGATAATCTGATTTTCAAAGGCGGAACTTGCTTGAAGAAGTGTCGTTTCCCTGATTACAGATTTTCGGAAGACCTTGATTTTACCGCTCGAAATGAAAATTTTTTGTTCGAAATGAAAATGCTCAAAAAAATTGTCGAATTGGTAACACAGCGAACAGAAATGCTTTTACATATAGAATCGCTTGAGTATTTGAAATCTAACAATCAAATAACCGGTTTCTGTGCCAAAATAAAGTTTTGGGGTGCAGACCACAGTAAAAACCAACTGCCACCTGAACCGAAGCGTTGGCAAACGAGCATAAAAATTGAGATAATTTTGTATGAAAAAATGATTTTCGCACCCGAAATTGCAAATGTAATTCACAATTACAGCGACAAATTGACCGAAAACGCACAAAATATTCCAATTTACAACATCAGCGAAGTGCTTTCTGAAAAAATTAGAGCCCTAATACAGCGTTCTTACACAGCGCCAAGAGATTATTTTGATATTTGGTATTTGAGCAAGCATATTGAAAACATTGATTGGCAAGAAGTAGTAAGCGGATTTTATAAAAAAATTGAGTATAAAAACCTGCAATTTTCGAGTATTGAGCAGTTTATCAATGACGATAACGACAAGCCCCTAAAATCATCTTGGAAAAATAGTTTGGAACACCAAATCGAAAACGGAAAATTACCCGAATACGAAACAGTAAGAGATGAATTGAAAGTTTTGTTTGGTAATATATTCGGAAGAGCCGATTGAAACGCGTCCGCCTAAATAGATAAAATCTGTTGAGACCGTTTCAAAAATTGTTACCACCGATTTCGCCGAGTTCCGCGTGTGGTTTCCGCCGCCGGCACTTCTGAATGAACAACTGCTGAATATGATGATGTTCTGGCTGTCGGTGCGGGAGTGCGTCTTTCTGTTGCATCGATTACAAATGTTGTGTCGTTACCGTTTGCTATCATATTTCTATAGACGATGGTATGAGTTGGCACAACATATTGTCTTCCTACACTTATTGACGGATGTGTTACAGCGGCTGTTTGGGCAGATGTTGGATGGTCTGCTTTTGCTGTAACCGTTGCCGTTGCCGAATTTGTAACTCTGCTCGTGTTGCGCCGTTGAAGCAAATCAAGTAAAACATCATTTTCTCTTACATTAAACGATTGCACTCCTTGAATATTTCCCCCTGCTACGCTTAATACTTCAATACGAAATCTGTAATTGTCGCCTAATCTTGAAATATTTCCGGAAACAATACTTTGAGCATTGTCTTTGCTTTGTACAAGCGACAATTTGGTGTTGTTCATAATAAACATATTGCCCTCGTCAATAACGTAACTCGACAATCTATCACTTTCCGATTCGATATTTAGAATTACAACCCTTGTCCCGTTTGCCAATCTTGACGAAACATATTTCATACTCTCGGCAATCGCTTCGTCGATTGTTAAAGTTTTTGTGTTTGTCCCATAAGCAAGCAAACTGAATGAAAACAAAATCAATGCAAGTTTTTTAGCCATTTGATATTACCCTTCTCTTTTATCTCCGCTTTACCTTTTGTAACCTTGCCTTCTAATCCTAATCTGCGCTCCGGGGTGTCCCATATCCGCCGCTTTTTTGAAATTTGCGTCGGATTTCTTTTTGTTGCCCATTCCGGCATAAACTTTGCCGTACATATAAAACACATCGGCTGAATTACCCGCTCTTTTGAAATGACTCAAAGCAAGTGAATAATTTCCGTTTTCATACGCTGCCAAGCCGGAAGTGAAGTCGTTTTGCTGTCCGAGTTGCAATACTTTTTGTGTGTATTCGGTTCTTGTTGTTGCGGGGGCATTTATGTTGCCGGCTTGATTTCTTAAACGGAAAACTTCCATTTCCGCTTCCATTGCTCTTTTGCGCGCTTCAAAAAGTTCGTCGCTTCGTTGTCTGTCTTTCATTATTGCGTCAACTCGTCTTTTTACATCGCTTTCGTCAACAACCATTTTTGCTTTAATGTAGTAAGTTTTTCCCGTCCAGTTTTCCGAAATTATTGTCATTTCAACAATTCCAGCCGTAACCGCCTCTACTTTTTCGGAAAATTCGTTATCTATCATTGTTTGACTCGACATGATAAATTGACCGATTTCACGAAGTAAAATATTACGCATTTCGGCGGAAGCGTTTGTGCGGGCGGTAATTTTGCTATCCATTTCGCTTGCCTGATATGTATAATCCCGAATAAACTCTCTCTTTCCCGCAAAGGCAAAACAAAGAGAAAAAAGGATAATACTCACGATTTTTCTTATTTTTGAATAAAGATAAGTTTCCATTTTCTTATCCTTTCTTTTGTTTGATTATTTTCGGTTTAAGAATCCGCTGACAACTTCCTTTGCCGCCTGGATTCCTTCGGACGCTAACGCCCTGTTTGCCATTCTTGTTTCTTGCAACGCTTCAAAATCACGCTGTTCCGCCGCTTTTTTATCGTTATACTGCTGCATTTTGAATTCCCACGCCTGTTTTTCGGCAGCGGCTATTCTTGCCGATATTGAAGCGAGCAGTTGCATTGCTTCCGGATAACAACTCGCCGTCGGATTTACGCTTTCCAATGCCTGCAATGCTCCGTTATGGTCGTTTCCGCCGGCTCTTGCTTTTGCAATTTGCAATTGCTCTGCGCATTGCTGGTTAATGATTTGCGTAATCATCGCGTTAGCATCGGAAAAACAACTTGCATCAGGATTTATTTTCGCTAAAACGTCAAGCGCGCCCAAATAATTTTTTGCCGCAAACATTGTTTTCGCTTTTTGCATTTGCTCCGCACAAACCTTGCTTTGATAAGCATTAAATGTGGCAATGGTTTTTGGAATAACTTTTTGATAACAACTCGTTACTTCTTCCGGAACAGACAATAGCAACACCATCGCTTCTTCGTATTGCTGACGTTTAACAAGTGCGTCCGCTTTCAAAATTATGTCGCCGCATCTTTGTTCGTAATGCTGAATTATTTTTTGTTTTCCCGTTTCAATGAAAGCGGTTAATTCGGCATCTCTTGCGGGCATATTTTGGATTGCGCTCAGAATAGCGTCCTGTTTCGTTCTTCCCGTTCCTACAACGCGCCTGCTCACAGAGGCAAAAATCACGCCGGTTTCGCTTTGCTTGATATACAAACTCTTTTCTGCCGCTACTCTGTGCATATTCTGCATTCCCGTTTCAACGAGGTTTTCCTCCAAAATTACAAAATTCGGATAAATCACAAAACTTTGGTCTAAACCCGAAGCGGCAAGTCCCGCGCCCGCAACTATTTGTTTTAATTTCGTCTCGGCTCTTGCACTTGCGGCGGCGTTAAATTCTGCAATATTGTTCGGAATAACCACGGAAAGGGCGATTTTTCCTATATCGCCCGTTCCCTGCGCAAAGCAAAGTGCAAAACTCAAAAACAGAATGAATATTTGTTTTTTCATCTGTTCTCCCTACCTTATCGTGATGTAAAGCGTGTTTGATTTAACATCACGCCCGATTGGAACTCCGAGCCCTCTGAAAAATCTGAACGCTTCAAGCGAGAACATATTCAGGGTGTAAGTATTCCCGTTTTGGTCTCTCAACGGAATTCTTACGTCGTTGTAAATGATACGAAGACGTGTTTTGCCCTGCATACGATAAACACCTTTGAAAGCGACTTCGCTCAACCAAAGTTCGATATTGTCCGACAGCGGCAATTGCTCCGGTCCTACTTCCGAATCAAAAGTAAATTGCGAATTCGGGTCGATACTTATGTCAAGCATAATGGAACGACCGTTTTCTACAATTTCGTTGAATTTCATTTGCATTGTATTCAGGAAGGGCTCGATACGGTCTTTGATTGCTCTTTGCGCAAGCGCTCCGAAATCGGTGGTGTGAAATCTTCCGCTTTCTCCTACCGTGTTTGAGAGCGAAGTTCCGGTAGAAATATCAAAAGCCGTCAAGATTACGCGCACAAAACTTCCGCTTGCCGCCGTTTCCGCTATGATTTCCGCTTGAACATAAATATCCGCTCCAGACATTTCCAACAATTGCGTCTTAATATCGCTTTGGTTTTCCGAAGTCCAAACTCTTGCTTCGTTGGCGGCTCTTAATCGTGCAACAAAATCAACGGTTGAAAAACCTCTTTCATCAAAGCCCTCTTTAATTCTTGTGATAACAATACGCTTGTTCGGGTCTGCCTCCAAAATCGTTCTCAAATCCTCACCCTCTTTGGTGTAAGGAATAACCATAATGCTTGGCTGAACATTTCGCGCGAAAGTTCCGCACATAAGACCGCAGAGCAACAACGCTCCGATAAACAATTTTCTTTTCATAGTAAAACCTCTTTCTTAAAAAAGTTCCGGCTCAGCCGGTTAAAAACCAAATCTGCGGATTACTCCGGCTTGTTCCAAATCTCTGCGCAAATTTACAACGTTGATTTTCACATCTGCCGTTGTTTGAATTTGTCTGCCTTTAAGTTTCGTAAAACCACCGACGGGATTTGAACTAATTATGAACGATTTGTATCGTTTCCCGTTGTAAAATTCCGTGAAATACGGGTGGTTATCCATCATTTCTTTTGATTCGTTGCTGCTTACAAGCGCCATTCTTTGTGTCGATTCGGGAACTCCGCGAAACAAAATCACGTCTATGGCATTCATTTCGGCGTTGTTCAACGCTTCCTGCTGCGACCCTCCCGTTGCTGTTGCCCGCATCGTTATCGTAGAGTTGTCTCCGCTCACGAAAACTACCGATGTCGGGGAATAGGCGGGTCTTCTTGCCTGAGTTGTTTGTGTAAATACAAACAAGCACAAGCAAATTGATATGAGTAATCTCAACTTATTCATTTGCTACCTCCTTTATTTTCTCTGCAAATGGCAGTTCATAGTTTTATTCGCCTGTAAATTCTGCAAAATCAAATCGCCACCTTTTCTGACTCTCGCTTCGGAAAATCCGCCTGTGCTTTGTATTAGACGTATTGTTCCGATGTTCTTTTGCATTTTTTGCCCGCCGAATTCTTCTTCAACCGTTACCAAAAAGTTATCTTTTGGTCTGTAACCGAATGATTCTCCGCCAACAATATAAACGGTTCTCGCTTTTCCTTTTTTAGTCGTTCCGATTTTTGCGATAGTCGTCGGGAAATCCCTTGCTGTCCATTCGAGTAATTCCGGCTCAAGCGTTTTCAATATCTCATTAACAGCACTCTCCGCCGACAAAACTACGCGACCTCTCGGAGTATCAAAACTTCTTTCGTTTGTAATTTCGCCCGATGCAACATTTGCAACTTTGACGGTAAATCCGACAGACGCACTGAATCCGCTTGTAGTTCTAAACACTGTAAGTTTATTTATGTGTCCCGAGACAATGTAATCCGCTCCCAATGCCGCTCCCTGTTGAACGAGATTGTCGCTGTCGATTTGATGTTTTTGAAATTCCAATTCTGTCTGAACACTTTCATAGTGTAAGCGGTCAGGCATTTGAAACCTGTTGGTTTTTTTCAAAACCTCTTCAACTTTTGACGAAATCTGTTTTTCAAACGGACTTTCTACCGTTGATGTAAATAATCCCACCGCAACAATCGGTCTCCCGTCTCTCTTTTGGGCACCAAGAAAGTTTTCCGTTTTTTGAAACTCTCTTTCCCCTTCAATATCGCGAACTCTCGACAGTTCCGTAACATCAGGGAGCACCCACTCTCCATCTTGTGCCGTTACTGCGCCGAACATCAGCGCAACGCATAACACCGTAATCACTTTTTTCATTTTTTCTCTCCTTTTTATTAATCTTTACAAGAACTTACACTTTGGTCTAACAATTTCACCATTTGGTGCTGCAATTTCAATTCGGGTACTGCCAAAGCGACCGCTCTTGTTGCCATAGCGGCATATTTTATGTCGCCTACATTTTTAGTTTGCCTCGCATTATTTGCCGCCAAAGCAAGTCCAGCAGAAATACCGGCAGCCAACCCCACCTGTCTCGCAATTGCTCCCTCTATCACGCAGATTTCAAACATTCTATCGTCGCATCTGCCTTGAATAGTTGTTACTCCGTCGGTAGTTTCGCCGACAATGTTAAAAACTGTTTCCCAGCCGCCTAAATCCTGTGCCATAGAATTTAATCTATTGACATTATTTCTTGTTGCGTTAAGAAATCCTGCTGCCGCCGCTGCTGCTGCCGCTCCGCCTATGGTTCCCGTTCCGCCGTAGAAAATATCGTAAGCCCCCATAATTATGCCGGCTGTTTTCATGTTTTCTAAAGACCTGTCAATTTTTTGAAGACGCTTTTGTCTGTCTTTGAATTCTTTCGACACTCCATCGAAAGTTCTCATGATTCTTGCCATTTCCTGGTCGTCAATTTCTCCTCTGTCTCTCCTCTGCCTCATTTCAGTATTGTTTCTGTCGGGACCTAAAAATTGTTCGCAACATCTTCTTCTGGCTCTGTCATCTATATCGCTACAATCGACCGCTTCCTTTACCTCGCTTTTCGCAACGGGGACGGGCTGCACGGCAGGTTGCGCGAATGTTTCGTACTGCTCGACGGTTTCGGCTTCGTGTTTCGCAAATGCTTCGTTTTCTTGTTGTAAGAATGTTTCAAAAGACACGGTTTCTTCTTCTTTGCCGTCTAAAACTCTTTCGCTTTGTGCGGCGGGTTCGTATTGCGTTACGCCTTCAATTGATATTCTTGATTGCTCTTCTACACTCGGTGTCGGTTTTTGAGCAACGGGAAAAGTTGGAGCGGACGGTTTTGCTTCCTTTTTTGCATCTTTCGCGCCCAGACGGTTGTAGTGAACACGTCGTCCGTCGGCGTATTTAATCGTTTTTACTTGGGTTGTGGGAATGTTGGAAACCTGTCCGCTTGAATTTCGAACTCTGATTTCGTTCGCATTGCTTTTCAGGACTCTTGCCCTAATTTCACTTCCGTCTTGCAGATGAATAACATCTCTCGCCGACACTGCGCAGAACATTGCTGCGGCACATAACACCATGAACACCTTTTTCATTTGTAACCTCCTTTAATTAATCTTTGCAAGATTCTACTTGTTGTCTTGCCAATTTCACCACTCTGTTTTGTA
>Ga0209737_10001760_pt1 | contig 15277 bp, 6 predicted proteins | sample TergutCu122P3_FD_187284 | JGI IMG/M metagenome (GOLD analysis project Ga0209737, IMG submission 187284) | Cubitermes ugandensis P3 segment gut microbial communities from Kakamega Forest, Kenya - Cu122 P3 (SPAdes) (version 2) | ecosystem: Host-associated > Arthropoda: Insects > Digestive system >...
CCCGGGAGCTTTCTGTTTCTTTTGAGGGTTTGGTTCGCCAGGCTTTGTTGTTGCTGCAGAAGAAGCTCAGTCATTTGGGTGAGGATGATCTTTCCGGTATTCTGGCGGAGATTCGCCAGTTTGCTTGGCAGCGGCTGCGGTTTTTCTTGCAGGAGGAGGGGCTGGATTATGATATTATCGAAGGGGTTTTGAATATTCCTCTCGACAATATTGTTTCTTTGGCGGAGAGAGCCAGGTTTTTGCAGGGCGTCAGAGAGAGTGATGAGATAAAGGATGCTGCGGCAGGATATATCAGGGTAGCTAATTTAGCCCGCCAGGCTTCTTCCTCGGTTATGTTCATGGAAAATATTCTTCGGGAAGAGGGAGAGAAGCAGCTTTATGCTTCTTTGTTAGAAGCCGATAATAAAGTAAGTGCTGCTTTAGGGAAGAAGGATTATGCTGATGTTTTGAAGATCATGGCTGATTTGAAGGCTTCTATCGACGTTTTCTTTGCAGAGGTCCTCGTTATGGTTGAGGATCAGGACGTGCGGGAAAACAGGTTGTCCCTTTTAAAGATGGTTTGTGATTTTTATCAACAAATGGCTGATTTTTCCAGGATTGTTTTCCCGGCGAAGTAGGGCGTGTATTGGTGTATATTAATACACATAAAAAATGACTAACAAAGGAGCTTGAAGAGGATGAGCGACAGTAAACAGGTTTATTTGTTCCGTGAGGGTGATGCGGGGATGAAGAAGCTGCTGGGAGGTAAAGGGGCTAATCTTGCGGAGATGACCAGGATAAATCTGCCTGTGCCCCCCGGGTTTATTGTGACCACAGAAGCCTGTAATAATTATTATTCTCATGGTGAGACGCTGTCTGAGGCGCTAAAGGGCGAGATCGCCCGAGCCCTTGGGGAGTTGGAGAATGAGAGTGGGAAGGTTTTAGGCGATAAGGGTAATCCGCTTCTGCTTTCTGTTCGTTCCGGCGCATATTTTTCCATGCCCGGGATGATGGATACGATTTTAAATCTTGGATTGAATGATACGACGGTGGAAACTCTTGCGGCTGAATCCGCGGACAGGGCTTTTGCTCTGGATTGTTACCGCCGTCTTTTGCAGATGTATGGGGATGTTGTGCTGAAGATCGAGCATGATTTCTTTGAAAAGGTTTTTGAGGAGATTAGATCCGGGCTAAAGATTCCTTTAGGGCAGCGTCTGTCAGTAGATGGCTTGGAGGCGCTGGTGAAGAGGTATAAAGGGATTATTTTGGAGAAGAGCGGTCAGGAATTTCCGCAGGATCCCTTGCAGCAGCTATATAGTTCTATTGCGGCGGTTTTTGCTTCCTGGAATAATCAGAGGGCTATTACATATCGGAACTTGAACGGTATCCCGCATGATCTGGGCACGGCAGTCAATATTCAGGTCATGGTTTTCGGTAATCTTGGCGACGGCTGCGGGACAGGGGTGGCTTTCACACGGAACCCGTCCACAGGGGAAGATAAGCTGTACGGTGAATTTTTGTTTAATGCTCAGGGTGAAGATGTGGTGGCAGGGATCAGAACTCCCCAGCCTTTTACGGAATTGGCGGCGGTATTCCCTGCTATTTATAATGAGTTTGATGGGATCTGTCAGACCCTGGAGAAGCATTATCAGGATATGCAGGATATAGAGTTCACTTTTGAAAAGGAGAAGCTGTATATTCTTCAGACCCGTAACGGGAAGAGGACCGCGGCGGCGGCGGTGAAGGTCGCTGTTGATATGGTCGCCGAAGGGTTAATTTCCAAGGAGGAAGCGCTGCAGCGGGTGGAGCCGGTGCAGCTTGAGCAGCTTCTGCACTGGGGTATCGATCCATCCGCAGCGCTTGCGCCGATAGCTTCAGGGTTGCCTGCTTCGCCCGGGGCAGCAGTGGGCAAAGTGGTTTTTGACGCTGATGTCGCTGAAGAGCGGGGTCAAGCAGGGGAGAATGTCGTCTTGGTTCGTATTGAGACGACGCCGGATGATATTCACGGTATTGTGGCGGCACAGGGCGTCCTGACCAGCCGGGGCGGGATGACCAGCCATGCGGCGGTGGTAGCCAGAGGGATGGGCAAGCCTTGTGTTTGCGGTTGTGATGCTTTGAAGATCGATCTGGGAAAGAGATATTTCCAGATAGGAGATATTATGGTAAAAGAAGGGGACATGATCTCTATTGACGGGGCCAAGGGCCTTGTTTATCTGGGAGAAGTTCCTCTTATTCCGCCGCAGTTTAGCGGGGATTTTGCTAAGCTGCTTTCCTGGGCTGACGAGGTGAGGACCCTTGGCGTCCGGGCGAATGCGGATAATCCCGTTGACGCGCAGAAGGCCAGAGAGTTTGGCGCCGCGGGGATCGGCCTTTGCAGGACAGAGCATATGTTTATGGAGCAGGATCGTTTGCCTGTGGTGCAGGAAATGATTCTTTCAGAGTCGGAAACAGAGCGGAAGGCGGCGCTGGCGAAGCTTCTGCCTATCCAGCAAGGTGATTTTGAAGGGATTTTGGGCGCTATGGCAGGCCATCCCGTGACGATACGTTTGTTGGATCCGCCTCTGCATGAGTTTCTGCCCAACTTTGAAGAGTTGCTGGTAGAGGTTACTTTATTGAAGGAAAGAGGTAATGATCCGGGGCTGTTGGAGAAAAAAGATGAACTTTTAAAGAAGCTGCGCAGTCTGAGTGAGTTTAACCCCATGATGGGGCTGCGGGGCTGCCGATTGGGGCTGCTTTATCCTGAGATCTACAGGATGCAGGTGCGGGCTATTTGTCAGGCTGCAGCCGGTTTAATAAAAAAAGGCGTTGAGGCGTTAGCTGAGATCATGATTCCTCTGGTGGGGCATTATAATGAGTTGGCGAAGATGCGGGAGATAGCTCTGGAAGAGATGGAGGCTGTATCAAAAGAGACAGGGGTTAAGCTGGATCTTCCTGTGGGGACAATGATCGAACTGCCCCGCGCTTGCGTGACTGCCGACCAGATCGCTCCTTTAGCCGACTTTTTCTCTTTTGGGACAAACGATCTCACCCAGACTACCTTTGGGTATAGCCGGGATGATGCGGAAGGCAAGTTCCTGAAGGATTATGTAGATGATAAGATTCTGCCGCAAAATCCCTTTGCTGTTTTGGATCGGGACGGCGTCGGCAAATTAGTCGCCATGGCCGTCAAGCTGGGGCGTGAAGCTAAACCGCAGCTTAAGCTTGGGATCTGCGGAGAACACGGGGGCGATCCTAATTCAATCGAGTTTTGCCACCAGGTAGGGTTGACTTATGTGAGTTGCTCGCCTTTTAGGGTGCCCATAGCGAGGTTGGCAGCGGCACAGGCAGTGCTGGCCGGGAAGAATGTGGAGAAGAAGAGCACGGCGTAATCTTGATGGTAATAGGCTGATGAGAATTAGCGGAAGGATGTAATATCGGCGTTAATATGCAGGGGACGCCGCCTACGGCGTCCCGGTCGGGTGTGAGCTCGGCGGGTCGGGTTTCCATGCCCGGCCTTTTTCTTGCGACCAATTGTTCAATTTTATCTTGACAATGGCTATTTTTTGCTATATGATATAATGGGTGATAATTTGGCTGTTTCCTCTTCTGCATCCTTTTTGCCGCCGGGCAGGATGTCTATTACCTTCTGTTTTACTTGTTGCCAAAGGGATGAGAAGAATCCGCCTATGGAACGGAGAAGAAGAGATAGTATCCCTGCTTTGGGTATATCTTCCGCAATCAAGAGGGTTTCTTCTGCGAGTACTTTCCCGTCCAGGGAGATTATTGCTGTTCCCGCAGGGGTCCCTTGAGTAACCGGGCTAGTTATTATTTCCTGGGAAATAATCGTTAATTCTAAATCCTCTTGGCGGTTATAGGGCGCCACTACTTGAATATCATGGGCTGCTTGCAATTGCGCTATTCTCTTTTCGCCTTTGGCAATTTCTATCTCTGAGACGATATCCCCTGCAGAGAAGAATTCAACAAGACAATAGTTGCGAAAAGCGTAGTTGAGGAGCGCTTCACCGTCGTTTCTTCGCATGGTTTCGCTGGGGGCGTTGAAGATGATCGCTATAAAACGCATACCGTTTTGCTGGGCAGTTGCAGCCAGACAGTAGCCTGCTTCAATAGTGTAACCTGTTTTGAGACCGTCTGCTCCCGGGTAACGTCCCAGAAGAGGGTTGCGGTTGGCTTGCACGATGTCGTTGAAGCTGAATTCCTTTTGGGAATAGAGTTCCAGGACTTGAGGGTATTTTTTTAACAGGTGCTCAGCCAGTTTAGCCATATCCTTTGCGCTGCTGTAATGATCAGGATGGGGCAAGCCGGAGGAGTTTTCAAATTTGGTGTTGTGAAGGTTTAGCTCCCGGGCTTTTTTATTCATTTCTTGGACAAAGGACGCCTCCAATCCGAAAAGATATTCGGAGACAGCTACGCAGGCGTCGTTTGCAGAGATAATAGCTATACCCATTAACAATTCTTCGAAAGTTACTTTTTGATCGATGTTGAGAAACATTTGGGAACCCCCTGTTTCCCAGGCTCTTTCGCTGACGGTAACCTCGTCTTCCAGTTTGACATTTCCACGCTCCAGCGCTTCATAGGCGATGAGCAGGGTCATGATTTTGGTCAGGCTGGCAGGAGACATAGGAAGGTCTCCTTCTTGAGAGAATATTATTTCTCCCCGGGAGAATTCTAACAGTACAGCCGATTGAGAAGCTATAATCGGATAGGATGGTTCTGCAGATACTGTTTTTAAGGATATCAGCCCCGGCGGACCTGCTGTCGTTATGGTAAATACGAGCAGGAGCAGCAGCGCCGCCGCCGCTTTCTTTTTAATTTTTAATACGTTATGCAATTGTATATTTATTGATTTTAATTTATTTGGTATTATAATTAACATAGGTATATTCTCCTTTTTTCTTCTATTATATATTGTCTCATATATTAGGGTAGAAATTCAAGTATAATATTTCAATATTTATGAGATGAGAGGATTGATGAGATGCTTATTTTAGGTTTGAATGGCAGCCCTAACCGTGACGGGAATACTGCGGAGCTTCTGGGGATCTCCCTGCAAGCGGCGGAAGAGATGGGAGCAAAGACGGAGTTGCTTTTTCTTCATGAAATAATGGAGCAGCAGCCCAGCCCTTTTTGTACCGCTTGCTCAACGCCCTGCACAGGGGCGTGTTACAGCGGGACGGAGTTTGAGGGGGTTCTGGAGAAACTGGGCGAGGCAGACGGTATTCTGATGGCCAGCCCTGTTTACTTCGGGACTGTTTCTGCACAGCTTAAAGGGTTTTGGGATAAAACCAGACGGCTGAGAAGGGATAAGAAGCTATTGAATGTGGTCGGAGGGGCGATAAGCTCCGGGGGCGCTCCTTTTGGCGGGCAGGAGACGACAGTCAAGACGATGTATAGTATGATGTTTATTCAAGGGATGCTTGTGGTTGGGGATTGTTACGAAGAGCAGGCCCCCGGGCATTTTGGCGTTTGCTCCCAGAGTCCTACCCGTGATGATGCTTATGCCCTCAAGCGGGCTGTTGTTTTGGCAAAGCGGGTTGTTCAGGTGTGCGGGGCGACTGATGCTTTGCGCCGAGAGCGGCGCGTCGGGAAGGCGTAAGTGTTTTAGTATTGAGTTGATGTTGGTTTAGTATAGATACAATTCTACTTGGAAGGAAGTATGAGCGTGCATTTACGCAGAGCGCAGGAGGAGCGGGAGGATAAAATGTTGATCCCTCTGGCTTCCAGGAGCGGGAAGAGTCGCGGCCGCAGGGAGGCGGAGGAAGAATGTGACGTCAGGACAGCCTTTCAGAGAGACAGGGATCGTATTATCCATTCGAAGGCCTTTCGCCGTCTCAAGCATAAAACCCAGGTTTTTATTGCTCCCAGCGGGGATCATTATCGCACTCGGCTGACTCATACCCTGGAGGTTTCCCAGGTGGCGCGGACAGCTTCCAGAGCGCTTCTTCTCAATGAGGATCTGACAGAGGCTATCGCTTTGGGGCATGATTTGGGGCATACCCCTTTCGGTCATGCCGGTGAGGAGGCATTGGCGGATTTATTGCCGGGAGGGTTCAAGCATAATGAGCAGAGCCTGAGGGTGGTTGACATCCTGGAGGGTGAGAAAGGGTTGAATCTTACCTTTGAGGTCCGTGACGGGATATTAAAGCATACAGGCGACAGCGAGCCGCTTACTCTCGAGGGAGAGCTCGTGAAGATCTGCGACCGGATTTCTTATATTAATCATGATATTGATGATGCTTTGAGGGCAGGGATTATTAAATATGAAGATCTGCCGCAAAGCGAGATCCAGATGCTGGGGAGCAATGGTTCGGAGCGGCTAAACACGATGGTGCGCGATCTTATCGAAAACAGCTGGGGGAAAGAGCATATCACCATGAGCGCCGGGTTGAACAGCGCCATGAAGAATCTGCGGGACTTTCTTTTTGAGCATGTCTATGTGGGTTCTGTAGCCAAAAAAGAGGATGAGAAGGCGCAGATGGTTATTGAGATGCTTTATCATTTTTGGTTGAAGCATCCGGAAAAACTCCCTCTACATCATGCCGGTCACGACAAGCAGCAAGATAGTCGGGAGCGTATCGTCAGCGATTATATCGCCGGCATGACGGATCACTATATTCTTTCCCTGTTCCAGGATATTTTTCTTCCCAAGCCTTGGCAAGAGAATACTTATTAAGAAATTTTTATTCTAAGCAGGAATATATTACTCAGCAGCGAATATATATCGAACTAATTATGGAAAAAGGGGAGAAAGATGTCTTTTATCCCGGATAGTATAGTTGAAGAAATCCGCAACAGGTTCGATATCGTTGATGTCGTCGCTATGTATGTGGAACTAAAGAAAACAGGTAAGAATTATTCCGGTTTATGTCCTTTCCATGCCGAAAAGGCGCCGTCTTTTACTGTTTCCCCTGACAAACAAATCTTTTATTGTTTTGGATGCCAAAGCGGTGGGAATGTATTTACTTTTATTATGCAGATAGAAGATCTCAACTTTCCTGAGGCAGTGCGCTTCCTGGGAGAAAAAGCCGGGATCAAGATAGAAGATCGCATCTTTAGCCCTGAAGAGAAAAAAGCGCTCTTGCTGAAAGAGAAGATGCAGAATTTGCTGTTGACGGGCAAGAAACATTTCGAAGATATGCTCTGGAATAATCCCCGGGGCAAGGACGCATATTCATACCTAATAGGACGCGGGGTCAGCGATGAAACTATGAAGGTTTTCGGGCTGGGTTTTGCCGCTGATAGCTGGAGCAGCTTGACCGGGAGGCTGCATAATCTCAAAATTGAGCCGGAAGCGGCTTATCGGGCCGGGCTGATCGGAAAAAAAGAATCCAGGTATTATGATTATTTCCGAGGACGTGTTATTTTCCCTATTTGGGATCAGCATGGTCAGATTATCGGTTTTGGGGGTCGTATATTGGGGCAGGGCGAGCCGAAATATTTGAATTCCCCTGAGACGCCCCTGTTTCATAAGGGTAAAACTCTTTACGGCCTGCACCTGGCCCTTCCCCAGATTAGAAAAGATAAAGAGGCGCATCTTGTAGAGGGGTATTTGGATGTTTTGTTGTTGCACCAATATGGGATTAAGACAGCCATTGCGCCCCTAGGCACATCACTGACAGAGAAGCATGTTGCTCTGCTGCGGGGCCGCCTTGAGAAGATTACCCTGGTTTTTGACGGTGATACCGGTGGAGAGAGGGCGGCTTTAAGAAGTTTAAAGCTGCTGAAAGACGAAGGCTGCCAGGTAAGGATCGCTGAGCTGCCGACGGGGATGGATCCGGCTGATTATGTCTTGGAAAAGGGGGTGGAGAGTTTCCGTCGGGAGATTCTGGACGAGGCTTTGCCTTTGGTTGAATACCAGATTTCCAGGTTTAAAAAGGGGGTCAATTTGCAGAAAAAAGAGGATCGTCTGCAATATTGGCAGAAAACACGCGGTATTCTTGAGGATTTAACCGAAACATTAGAAAGAGAAGAATATTTAAAAAAAATTGCTGGAGAAATAGATGTTGCTCTAGAGGTATTACGGGGGGATTTGGAGAAATCTATAGTAAACAAGCAAAGAAGGCTTTCAGGTAGTTTTTCAGGTACTAAGAACTCTAAGGTTTTGCCGGATAAAACAACCAAGAATTTAAACGCCGACCAAGGTTTTACTATAAAAGAGATGGCGGAAAGAGAGCTTCTCTCTTCTGTCTTACAAGATCCTGTTTTGAATGAGGAATTATGGAAACAGATAGAACCGGTTTCTTTTACACCCGGGCCTCTGCAGGAGATCGCCCGTAGTTTGTATACGCTCTTTTGCGAGAAGAAGGAAACCAATGTATCAGCCTTGCTGGATTGCTTCAGCGCTCAAGAGATGCACAAGCTGATAACGGAGATGGCCACGCCTCTGCGGCGAGGCGAAGACAGCAGAGCCCAGAAAAGGATGAACGATTGTCTAAAACGGCTCAGGGCTTTGCACTGGGCAGAGGAAAGAGAAATGCTAATCAAGTCAATGTCAGGACAAGGGAAACCGGGGGCTGCGGAAGTCAGCGCCAGCCTGCAAAGGATCCAGGATTTAAAAGTTAGGGAAGAAGAGCTTTATCGCTCCGTGGAAGGAGAATTAGTCGATGGCTAAAGAGGTTGAGAAGAAAATGTCCATTCAGGAGATCCAGTTTTTTTTACTTCAAAAAGGGAAAAAAAAGGGAAATCTAACCTACAAAGAGATTATGGATGCTTTGCAGGATTTTAATTTGAATGCAGAAGTCATCGACGAATTTTATGAAGAGCTTTCCAAACAGGGTATTGAAGTGGTGGATGAGATCATTGAGATAGACGCTCTTGATGATGATGCTTTGAAGAGTGTTGCCGGGGAAGAGATAGAGTCGTTTATTCCGGAAGGGATCAGCATCAACGATCCTGTACGCATGTACCTGAAAGAGATCGGTAAAATTCCGCTGTTAACCCCGGATGAGGAGATCGATCTGGCTAAGGGTATGGAGGACGGCGATGAAGAATCCAAAAGGCGTCTTGCTGAGGCTAACCTTCGCTTGGTGGTCAGCATCGCTAAAAAATATGTCGGTAGAGGGATGCTTTTTCTGGACCTGATTCAAGAGGGTAACCTCGGCTTGATTAAGGCCGTAGAGAAGTTTGATTATCGTAAGGGTTATAAGTTCAGCACTTATGCCACATGGTGGATCAGGCAGGCTATTACCAGGGCCATCGCCGACCAGGCGAGGACTATCAGAATACCCGTACATATGGTAGAGACTATCAACAAGCTTATCCGTGTCTCACGTCAGCTTGTTCAGGAGTTGGGCCGAGAGCCTACGCCGGAAGAGATCGCCATGGAGATGGATATCAGTGTAGACCGGGTTCGGGAGATACTGAAGATCGCCCAGGAGCCGGTTTCATTGGAGACGCCTATCGGTGAGGAAGATGACAGTCATCTGGGAGACTTTATTGAGGATCAGGAAGTCCTGGCCCCGGCTGACGCAGCGGCGTTTGAGCTCCTGAGAGAACAGTTGGAGGACGTTCTTGATACCCTCACAGCGAGAGAGCAAAAGGTCTTGCGTCTCAGGTTTGGGTTGGACGACGGACGGACTCGTACTCTGGAGGAAGTCGGCCAAGTCTTTGGCGTGACCAGAGAGCGTATCCGCCAGATAGAAGCAAAGGCTCTGCGCAAACTCAGACATCCTATGCGCAGCAAACGGCTGAAGGATTATTTAGACTAGAAGTTACATCTATTAGCGCTTTATCGCACCGGATATCTGAGATGGTATCCGGTGTTTTTATTTTGGCGACAAATATAATAAAGGGATAATAAAATGTATAATTAACTATAATTCTGTTTTGTTGATTTTATACATAGTCGCACCCGATTTACGGCTATGTCGCGGCAGATTCGCAGATTTTGTAGTTGTAGGCTGCGAGGTATAATAGAAAATAGAAAATAATAAAAATAAGAATTTATTATTTATTTAATCAGCGCTGGATAGGCGAGTCCTGATTCCGCAGGAAGGAAGAGTATGTTTCGCATTCAAAAATAAGATTAGCTTCACCTTTATTAAATTAGCTTCATCGTTATTAAATTAGCTTCACAGATCTGAATAGGATTGTCTGGCTACCCATTACAAGTTGACCGTCACAGGGATATGGCAAATGTTTTCCTCGCAGGCAAGTATACTACCTATTTTCAATCTTCTATTTCGAACTACTACTAAAAATACTACCTTTTTTCCAAAAGCGCCTTCTTATGCAGGCGCTTTCGCGTTACCTATTATCTCTTTGGTGTACTGAATAGTAAGGAAGCAGCATGAACAGTAAGGATACTGTTAAGGGAGCGGCATGAACAGCAATGAAAGCAGTATTTGAAGCTACTCGTTGAAGCAGGTATTTGGGTTGGAAACGCAAGTTCTGCACTGCAGACTCATAGCTTTTTGGCTCAAAATCGCTCCAAAGTTTGAAGCAGGTTCAAAGTAATTTTCAAAATGTCTATTATTTTGGATTTTATCCAAAATATGTATGTTGTAAATTGTTGAAAAAACGATAAAATTCGCATCGAAACAGTGAATACAATAAGGCTGAAAAAACAGTTATTTATGGTTTTAAATCTATAATTATTGTATGTAAAAGATGAAAATAAGCAATTTTGAAAAAAAATCTCCCAGTAACTATTGACCTTGAAGCAGCTTCATGCTTTAAACTAAGCTTGTATTGTATTTGGACGATAAGACTCAAATATGGATGAGACTAATTAAGTATGGATGATATTGATTCAGAAGTGGTTATTTGCTAGATGGCCACTACTGTGTCAATTTATGTCTATTTATATCGAAAAACTAATACTTAAATAAAACAAATGATATTACCGGGAGGTCAAAGAGTCATGGCAAAAATAAAACTATATACAGTTTTCGATGACTACATTAAAAAGAAGTTCTTAAAGAGACTCCTAAAATGTCATCGATTTAAAACATAAAAGTTTCATAGCATTGCAGCATCAGTATTACATTACAAGTACAAAAAATTTATATACATTTATATAGCGTTCTAGACTCACTAAAAGAACGATTAAATATAGAGCAAGAAAAGCAAGTAGTCACTAAGAGTTTCAAAGCAAAGAGTCATCAAGAGTTTCAAAGCAAAGAGTCATTAAAAGTTTCAAAGCAAAGAGTAGTTAAGAGTTTCAAAGCAAGGAATCATTTTAGAGAGCCAATGCAGAATTAAGTGGAGTAAGAGAAAATGGAAAGAAAGCGGAACGCAGATTCAAACCAAAAGATTCAAGCTAAAAGTGAGTGAAGCAAAATTAGGTTGAGCTAAAGAATCAGAGATGAAACACAAATTACAAAGTCAAAAAAAACGAAAGGGAACGGAGGTACCATTTAATGAGTGAATCGAGATTTTCCAGAACGATGAAAGGAAAGTACGGAGTGCTATCTCGGATGTTAGTGTATGTGCTGATAGCCTCGCTCGTAACCATGTCCTCCTTTGGTTATTTTACTCCGACAGCATCAGCAGCTTCTCCTGCAGAAGCTAATAGCTCCGGAGTAACATATGATCTAACAGGAACGACAAACGATGAAGAAGCTACCAAAGTAACAGATGATTTAAAAGGAATGACTTTTGCAGAGTTACTTGATAAGGCAGAGGCAGAGGTAAAAGGAGAAGAAGTAAAAGACAGTGAGTTAGCGAAAATTGATGCTGCTGAGAGTAATGAGTCCGAAGAGTCCGAGTTGGCAAAAATTGATGCAATAGAGGGTAATGAGTCCGAAGAGTCCGGGATGGTTTCACAGTTTGGCGATACCGAAAACGATACCACGATACAACTCCCCAAAGATCCATTTACTAATGTTGAAGCAATTGCAGGCGACAAAAAGATAGCTTTGATGTTCCCAGATTCTATTGACAGTATTATAACCGCATTCGAGATCAAGATTGATAATCGGGATTGGATGACTATCAATGTGGAAGATCTTGATGTAGACGAAAATAGCAACAGAGAATATTACTTGTTCGAGAATTTAGTCAATGGTAAAGAGTATACATTCCAAGTTCGTACTATTAATGAAGCAGGCGTCTCAGGAGATGCCGTTGAAGTAAAATCTACTCCTGTATCTATAGAAGATATAGGTGGACGTGAAGCAGATCTGATTTCCATCAGCGGGATTAATGTTATACCTCCCGGAGGTTGGGATCTGGACGGAGGATTGACAGTTTTCAATCCTTATGTGGCGACAATAGAATTACCGACGAGCATGAGTTACGCAACTCTCCATAGGAGCTTTATAAATGTAACAACAGATGCAGTATTTGCGATTTACTCCGGTCCGGATTTTGTGAATGAAGTAAGCGTGATCGATAGACTGGATTCGCAAGGGAACTGGTTACCGCAAGTGCGTCTATTTATCAAAGTTACATCCGGAAACACAGAAGACTCCAGATATTATGTAATTACCGTAAGACCCGAGGTAAGCAGCGTCAGTTTGCCGATTAATCCATTAATAGCTCCAAGCCCCATGAGTATAGATATGTTTGCACAGGCGACAGGTCTGAATGTGATCCAAAGTTTTGGCGCTGCTATCCAGCCTTTCGGCGGCGGCTCGCCGATTATGCCCCTTAGTTTTGAACCATATGATCCGCTCAATCCTGGCTTACGTATTGTGCAATTAGTAAAAGATGAAAATGAATATCGGGTTGACATGAGACCTATTGTCACAAGAACCATAAAACATCTTTATACGCATCCGAGCTTTGATGATCAATATCTAATTGGCGTGTGGCCGCCTGTTCCTTCTGTTGTGAATACGCCAATTCCAGTAGGTTTTAGTGAGCAAAAGATACTATGGGTAAAGTATGTTGAGGATTACTTTACGCATCCAACAGTACTGTATTACCAACTCGTCATAATCGGCCCGCCTTCAGGAAATGTGATTTATATGGAGAGTCTTGCCGGGCAGCCTACTCACCCTCCAGAAGGTGGAGCAGGCACGAAAGAGGAACCTTTTTATGCCACTATCAGTGTTCCTCTCGGCAAAACATCAATCACTTATAGCGACATTGAAATGACAGATGCCGGGGGTATGTCATTCAGATATATAGATAATACATATGACGTTCATAGTTATCTCGATCGAGATCAGCCACTACCCTTGTATGAAGGTGAAAACCATGTTTATATAGGAATCTATAGTTCAACCGCAGATAATGTTGTTCGTAATTTTTTTTATGACATAACTGTCATACGCGGATTTGAATTCAGTAAAGATGTGAGTAGCGTGGCTTACGTCCCAGGCGGAACTCTTGATTATAACATCAGCATGAAGTTGCCGTCTAATGTAGGTGCTTATTCCGATATACGCGTCATGGATACATATCCGGCGGATAAAATGAGCTATGCAGCAGGGAGTGCGGTACTTTCTATTAACGGCGGCGCGGTGTTAACGCCCGGTGTTGATTATATCGTGACTGATGATGTTAATGGTAATGAAGGTACAGTGACAGTGAGAATCCTCCGGAATTTAACCACCTTTGCCAATGGGCAGCTTAATATTACCTTAAGGTTTAATGTAGCTGCAAATGCCAGCGGTAAGATTTTGAACAAGGCTCATACTCTGTTTGACGGGGTGCGCGGCGGAGAAGACGAGGCGGAGATAGGTAAAGCCGACTTCAGCAAAGAAGCTGACATACCGGCCTATACCCCCGGAGCGTCACTGGGCTACACGATCAACTTCAAATTACCTGAAAACCTTGACCTGGCGACACTGACCTCTGTAGTCATCACTGACACCTACAATCCCAGCCAAGTGAGCTACGTAGCGAACAGTGCAGCCATGACCCTTAACAACGGGGCATTTACGGGGTATACAATCAGCACCACCCCCGCGGGCACGATAACGGTCTCGCTTACCCCTGTGGGTATCGCTAGCTTGACCAGCCAGGCGAACCTCACGTTGAAGCTGACCTTTAACGTCAATGCGACGATGTCAGGCACGATCAGAAACGATGCGAACATTAAATTCAACGGTAAAGGCGGCGGCGACGACTTTGTAGAGATCGAGAAATCCGACTTTGTTAAAACAGCAGACAGAGTCACCTATGTCCAAGGCGGGGAGATTAAGTACACCCTGGGCATGACAGTTCCCAAATATCAAGCATACACCTCACTGGTATTAAGAGACGAATACACACCAGGGACGGTAGTCTACCGCGCCAATAGTGCGGTCGTGACCAAAAACGGTTTGACAATGCCAGCAGCAGAATACACCTTTAACAACAACGCAGCAACCGGCGTCATAACCGTTACGCTAACCCAAACCGGCCTAAATAACCTAAAAGCCGGCGACAAGCTAGCCCTGTCCCTGACCTTTGACGTCTCCAATACAGCAACCGGCGTGATTACGAACAAAGGTTCCTACACGCTCAATGGCAAAGACTTACCGGAAGTGATCGTAGAAGTAGGCCCGTCCGACTTCAGCAAAGAAGCTGACATACCGGCCTATACCCCCGGAGCGCCACTGGACTACACGATCAGCTTCAAATTACCTGAGAACCTTGACCTGGCGACACTGACCTCAGTAGTCATCACTGACACCTACAATCCCAGCCAAGTGAGCTACGTAGCGAACAGTGCAGCCATGACCCTCAACGGTCTGGCATTTACGGGGTATACAATCAGCACCACCCCTGCGGGCACGATAACGGTCTCGCTTACCCCTGCGGGTATCTCAAGCCTGACCAACCAGGCGAACCTCACGTTGAAGCTGACCTTTAACGTCAATGCGACGACGTCAGGCACGATCAGAAACGATGCGAACGTTAAATTCAACAACATTCCCGGCGGCGACGACTTTGTAGAGATCGAGAAATCCGACTTTGCCAAAATAGCGGACAGAGTCACCTATGTCCAAGGCGGGGAGATCAAGTACACCCTGGACATGACAGTACCCAAATATAATCAATACACCTCACTGGTATTAAGAGACGAATACACACCAGGGACGGTAGTCTACCGCGCCAATAGTGCGGTCATGACCAAAAACGGTAACCCAATGCCAGCTGCAGAATACACCTTTAACAACAACGCAGCAACCGGCGTCATAACCGTTACGCTAACCCAACTTGGTCTAACTAACCTAAAAGCCGGCGACAAGCTAGCCCTGTCCCTGACCTTTGACGTCTCCAAAACGGCAACCGGCGTGATTACGAACAAAGGCTCCTACACGCTCAATGGCAAAGACTTACCGGAAGTGATCGTAGAAGTAGGCCCGTCCGACTTCAGCAAAAATGCAAATCTGGCGGCCTATACCCCGGGCGAGAACCTGAGCTA
>Ga0209737_10001761_pt1 | contig 15275 bp, 15 predicted proteins | sample TergutCu122P3_FD_187284 | JGI IMG/M metagenome (GOLD analysis project Ga0209737, IMG submission 187284) | Cubitermes ugandensis P3 segment gut microbial communities from Kakamega Forest, Kenya - Cu122 P3 (SPAdes) (version 2) | ecosystem: Host-associated > Arthropoda: Insects > Digestive system...
ATACCATATTATTATTTCAGAAATTCACGAGTTCGCACTTAAGCAGTTAAGTCTAAAGCATGTTTAATGGCAGGTTTTAGGATATCCCAATCTTGGTGGTACAAAGTCGTATGTTCTAAACGTCTTCTGCGGTGCTTTCTCACAACACTTTTCAGATTTTTCAGAGAGCTGTACCAACTGTCTTCTACAACCATTTCTTGCTCAAGTCCTCGCGATTTAGATGATCACAACATTATCATCAAATCCCAGAATACCGCACTTTCCCTCTATTTCTTTTTTTGCTGATTCCCACAAATCTTGTGGTCTTACTTTTGATGTCGATAAACAACGCGATATACTGTCATGCGACAAACTCATATGTTCCGGTGACACTTCATTTAGACTAATCGCTGAGAAACTGGTTGATGTAACTTCGAGAAATCTGCAGTATAGATTTTTTGAACATTTTGACTTTGACATTTCTTTTTTCACACCTATTATCATTTTTTCACACCTTCCAGTTTATCATATATTTCTACTAAGTGCGAAACTCGTGAACTTAAAAAAAGATATTGGGGACAGCATTTGTGGTCGGTAGGATACTTTTGTAGAACAGTAGGTACAGTTACTTAGGAGATGATTAAAGAATATATAGAAAATCAATGCGACAACGATGAGCATTTTAAAATCCAATAACAACTTTTAGTCTTTTTAGCAAGCTATGTACTTTAGTCTATAGTGCTTGACAAATCCAGTCTGAAGACTACATTACTAATACAATTTTTATACATTAGGTGATAAAAGTTTGAAAAGTAAGATTTTTAATCGGGTTTTATCTTCTTTTATAGCAACCGTTTTTTTATTTTCACAGACAGCAATTTTAGCAAAAGAAAGCGATCTTGAGAATAAGTCGTTTAATAAAATTTTTGAAAGCTCAACTGCTAAATACACTTTTACACACGATAAATTTGGAAAACCTTTGCAAACCAAAATTGGAGATCAAATACTTTGGACAAATATTTATAATTTAGAGAGCGATTTGCCAAAAATCACAAAATATGGTAATGATCACCGTACTAAATACAAGTACAATCACTCTGGTTATCTAACTCAAGTAGACTATTTTACGATAAAAATGAACAAACTGCTTGTTTCAAATATACTTACGATGATGGCTATAAGTTGACTCAAGTTTTTGATGTAAAAAATAAAACAAAAACAAAGTTTCAATATAATGAGTATGGAAATATTGTTGGTTGGCAAGACGGAAATAATTTTTCTGCCAATTTTATTTTTGATTATAGCAAAAATTTAATTTCAGAAGCAATTTTAAAAATGTTTGGTTTAGAACAAACGACTAAAAACACGTTTAATAAGGAACAGTTAATTAATTCATATAGAGATAAACTAAGAAAATTCGATCAAGAAATTTAACTATACATATGACGATAAAGGAAATATCACAGACATCAGGAATATAAACAATAATTTAATTGTCCATTATCAATATGACGATCTAAATCAGTTAATTCGAGAAGATAGTAATGACTTAAATCAAACAATTACTTATGTTTATGATGCTAGTGGAAATATATCAGAGAAAAAAATTTATGAACTTACTGAAAATAAAAATTTAATAAACTTTACTCCTGAAAATATCATTAAATATGAATACTCTGATTCAAATTGGAAAGATAAAATGACGTCTTACGATGGCCAAAAAATTACATACGATGAAATTGGGAATCCACTTAACTATCGTGATAATTGGAACTTTGAGTGGGCTAGAGGTAAAAAGCTAATTAGGTCATCGAAACCAGGATATGATTTACATTACCAGTACAATGACGCAGAAATTCGTATAAGTAAAGTAGTCAACAATGTTAAAACTGATTTTATCACAGATGGATTTAGAGTTTTAGCGCAAAAAACAGGTAACGAAACTATTATTTGGCAAATTGACGGTAATAGCTTAAGTGTAGGATTTTCTCTCAATGACGAAATTTACTTTTACATAAGAAATGCTCAGAATGACATAATTGGTATTACGGATTACGATGGAAAAGTTCTCGTAGACTACACCTACGATTCGTGGGGTAAATTGATCTCAATTAATGATACTTCTGGAAAAAACATTGGCCAAATTAACCCACTTTTTGAGAAGTTTTTTCTTAAAACAAGGCAAAAAATGTAGAAATATTTGCTGTATTTCGAGTATTTTTAAGGATGTTTTGTGGAAAAAGGCCCAAAAAGCGATTTTTTCAGTATTGAAGACAGGTTCTTAATATTTTAGTTTAGTTCATTAAAAAAAATCAGAAAACTCAAAAACCTCTTGTATTGCATAATGTAATTTTTTACAGTATAATTCATAATATAACTAGAATGTGATTTGAGAAAAGTATGATTTAAATAAAAGTGAGTGATAACATTGAAATTTAAAAAGGTATTCAAAAAAATATTATCAACAATATGCGCGATTCTATTGATATTATCAACTGTTTCCAATTGTAGTGCTGACAAGCTTAAGGTATTATTTTTAGGACAAAGTAAAAGTGGGAAAGGTAGTGTCGTTAATGTTATGCAAAGTGAAAATGCAGATCTTGTCGAACATTATGATGAAAGAGTTGGTTTTGAGTTTGTAAAAGTTGCTGGAAAAATTTATACATGGATTGTTTCAGGAAATGACTGTTATTTTAATATGAGCAAGATTAATATAAAAGGTTGTGATATTGCAGTTATTTGTGTCGAAGTTGGTGATATTGGAAATATTAATGAACGCTGTCAAAAATGGATTGTTGACTTTGTTGGTGATAAAGAAAGCGTAAAAGAAATTATTCTTGTTATAACTAAAGTTGATGATGAAAAAAAAAAAGAGATGATACCTAAAAATATGGAAACAAGTGTGAAGGAAAAATTTAAAAAGATAGAGAAGATTTTTATTACAAGTGCTGAAAAGTCATCGCCATACAGGAAAGGAATCAGAGAATTAAAAGAATACATTATGGGGAAGGTCTCAGTGTTAGAAGAGGAAGAATCAGAAGAAGAATTAGCAAAAATTAAAATTAAGACAGCTGATAACATTGAGAAACGTGCTCATCATATGGAAAGCGTTCAAATCGGACATGAGATAAAAGATGAAAAAGAGACGATATTGTTGTCAGACAAAGTAGAAGACAAGAAGTCCCTATTTGATAGAGTTGATAAAAAAAAAGCGTTGGGTGTAGCTTGTCTTGTTGTTACAGTATCAGGGATTTGCTATTGTATTAAAGATAAATTCAGGAAATTTTTTTTAAGTGATAACCTTCAAACCAAGTCTGAACCACAAAAAAATAAAAAAATATCTAATCGAATTATAAATTGACTACAAAATTATGTTTTGTTTTTTGCGCCATTTTTATAGCAACTTTCTTTGCATGGGCAGGTTTTGCATTTTTCTATGTCAAAATAATAAGTCAATAATTGATTTTTATTTGTATTATTTTTCTTTCCGGTTACCACTTTTTTTACAGATAAATTCCCAACTGGACACTGAAATGTGCCGGCATCTTTATTGTATATAAATCCTTTAGCAGCTTGACCTGTACCATTTGAAATAACTGGATTTAGCTTAAAAATACTCGAAATACAGCAAGTATTTCTACGTTTTTTGCCTTGTTTTGAGAAAAAATCTCTCAAAAATTCGATATTCCTCACTATTGAAGACAGATTCTTATAATTTTCAGACTTCTATTTAAGAAATATGACTAGTTTCTATTATCTTAACTCCATAATTAACAGGATTACAAATAAAAGTATTTTTATCGTGCTTTCCATTTACTTTTTTTACTAGTTTAAAAGTGGATGCCCCGCTTCCACTTAGATGCCAACCTAGCTCAGGTTTATTCAAAAGTTCAAAATCATTAAAACAAAAATTTGATATCTTTTCTATGTCTTCTGTTTCAATACTTTTTTTTAAATTTGTGATTCTATCAAAATTGTCACTTTTTTCAAAGGACATATTTGTAGATACAAATTTATCAAATTGTTCATATGCTTCTGAAGTTGAAACTTTATTATTACTTATTTTCAGCAAAATTTTACAATTTGGTAAACTGTTTAATAAAGTTAGAATTTCTCCTTGACCTTCACACAATAGTGTACTACCAATCATGCATAATGGAACATCTGAACCTATTTTAAATGCAATTTTAACAAGTTCATCAGTTTCAAAATTTGTTTTACACATAATATTAAGAGCTAACAAAACTGCAGCCGCGTCAGCACTCCCTCCACCTAAACCAGCCATATGAGGAATTTTTTTTTGTATCTTAACGCCTATCCCAAAATTTGGTCTGTATATTTTAAAAAATTCCAAAATTGTTTTATAAACCAAATTTTTTTTGGGTTCACATACGTATTTGTCAGATATAATATTAATTTTCTTTTTTTCAATCTTAAAAACTTTGATAATATCACAAAGGCTTATAGACTGAGTTATCATATTTATTTTATGAAGCCCATTCTTTTTTTTTTCTCCTATTTTTAATCCTAAATTAATTTTCGCAAATGCAGCTAAAGTTATACATTCATTATCCCTAAAAAGTTTTTTACAGATAAATCTATTTTGATATTCTAAAAATTTGTTTTCAACAAAAAACACCACCTTTTTAGTAAGAAAGCATTATATCTATTGACCACTAAATCAAGGAAGAAGTAAGATACAAACAACCTATTTGAGTTGAAATTCTTATCGTACCTAAATAAAATTTGAAACAAGATATAGATTTTGACCTATTCATCATCGATCGATATCTCTATCTGAAATTTTTTGAGTTTGTTTCTCAAAAAATCACACATTGCACTCTTAACTTTCAAAGTATTATTTTTGTGCGACCAAACTATCAAATCGACATTAAGTTCGTCATCATTTTTGAATTTAAATTTAGACTCAGAAGGAGGATTGATCAAAATGTCATTGCTGTAAAGTACAATATGTCTTTCAATAGCATTTTTTATACTTTGTATGTCCTCTTCTCTAATTTTGAGTGAATGTTCTTCTTTATCGTCATCCACTTTCTTTTTAACAGATAGAGAAAAAATAATTTTCGATATATCCCAGTTACCGTTCCTATGTATTATCTCTGAAACAAGCTTTTTGTTAGGGACGACAACTGTTTTATCTTTATCGCGCAGGATCGTAAAAAACATTTCAATCTGTATTACAACGCCTTTGGCATTACCGATTTCTACATAGTCACCGACACGAATTGGTTTATTTAAAACAACTGACATTCCAGCCATAAAATTACCTATACTATCTTTTAGTACAATGCTTAAAGCAACAAGTGACGCACCGAAAGAAGCGATTATTGTTAAAATATTTAAACTAAATAGCGACAAAATTGAAAAAATTACAAGAAAATTTAAAAAAAATTTAATTAATGAGTTTAAAAATGAAACAATACTAGGTTCTATCTTAGATTTATGCAAAAAAACCGTTAAAATTTTATTGATTTTATTTATTGCAAAGATTCCTATAGCAAAAATAAATAACGAAATTAGAATGTTTTTTCCAAATGTATTTAAAAAAGTTAAAATTGAAATTTCCATTTTTGTTAGAAGTCCAGTAGGCAAAAATATCACTCCGTTTTTAAATATTCAAAACATTGACTTATAATAGAATTCCTCCGTAACTACAAAAACATCATTTTTTTTATATTTTCCCTAAAAACAACATAAAATTTTTTTTGAAATACATAAAGTATTCCTGCGAAATTTATGTTGTTTTTAAAAAAAATCTATAAAAAATTGATATTTTCAAGTTATAGGAAGTTTAATAGAATAATTATACAAAAATTTAAAAAAATTACAATAAAGGAAAAAAATATGTTAAATTTCAGTAAAACTAAAAGCCTATGTTTTCATTCCAAATTTAGTTCATACAAAATTAAATCTATAAAATTTTTATTCTTAGCGTTCTTAATTTTAATTTTTACTTCACTTAAAAACGTTAAATCTTACAAAATTTTTAATATTGACATTCCACAAACAGTAACCTCAGGTGAAAATTTTAACGTTAGTGTTACTGCAACAACAGATAAAGAATGTACAGTAGATAACTTAAAATTAGTAGGAATTTTGCCAAATTACTTAAAACTTATAAAAAAATACGTTAGCCCTAAGAATAATTTTAACATTGTTTTGAAGAAAATCGAAAATGATATGTTCCAATTTACTATTACATCAAAAAACAATAAAAATTTTTCATTAAAAAAAGATATAAAAAATGAAATAATTAGTTTTTGTTTAAAAGTAAAAAAGATAAAAGAAGAAAAACCGATACAATTTGCTACAGATATTACTTATTCAATGAAAGACAAAGAAGAATATACAGAAAATATAAAAAAAGAGATCATTACTGTACAAAAAAAAACTGAATGTGACGACATAAAAATTTTTGTAGCCGATGGATCTAATAAAAATATAGAATTGAGTCCTAAATTTGACAGAAATAATAAAAACTACATCGTTAAAGTTGGCTCAGATGTTAAAAGAATCGAAATTAGAGTGTTCATTGGTACAGAATCAAAAATAATCAATAAAAATTTAAAAAAATCTGGTTCTGAAACATTAATAAATATTGGAAATAATTATAACTTTAGTATTTTACGAGAAAAGAAAACCAAAAAAAAATCTTCTGAAAAAATAAAAAAATCAAAAAAAACGAAAGAAAATAAAGAAATACTAGAAAATAAAGATGAAGAACTAAAGTGTTTTGAAGAATTCGACGATATTGATGAATCAAATAAAGATAACATTAATCCAGAAACAGGAGTATGTTCATCAAAAATTATGAAAACCTGCATTTTTACATTTATATTAATATCAACAATCTTAATATTTTTGTTAAGAAAAAAGATAAAGATAAAACTTAGTAATAAAAAAAATTTCCCATTAAAAGAATAGTTGTTATTCTACTAAAAAATCAAAATAAGTGTCTGGAAAAGGCTCGTCTTTGAGTGTATAATGCCACCATTCTTTTGAGTAAGATTTAAAGCCTGCGTTTTCCATTGCAATCTTTAAAATATTTCGGTTTGCAGCCTGTTTTTCAGTTATCAAACTTGTACCATGATTAGAAATTTCATGAAAAAAATCGAACTGAGCGCCCATGTCAACTTCTTTTCCGGTTTTCATATCTACAATTGTTAAGTCTACTGTGCTCCCTCTGGAATGGCCTGAGCGTACCGCAATATATCCTAACTCAAATAATTTACTTTTATCAACGTCTGGATAGAAATATTTTTTCATTTTGTTATCTGTCGTATCTTTCGCCCATCTGATAAAATGCTGAACTGCACGTTGCGGTCTATAAGCATCCCAAATCTTAAAACAATATCCAATCATTTTTATTTCTTCGTTAGCTATTTTTAAAGCATTTGCAGCTTCTTTTGATATTATAATTTTAGGTTCATTATAACCATCTATTCTTTTTCCAACAAAGTTATAGGTACTAAAATACCTAGGCTCTAAAATAACATCTTCTACAACATCTGTAACATAAGTAAAACCTTCGTGCAATGCTAAAACACAGATACTGTGTAAGTTCAAAAGAAATATTGAGAAAATTAAAGCTATACTTTTTGAGAACATTTTGCATAAATTTGAATTTTTAGTCATTAATTTAAAACCTCTTTCTTTCATGACTTGAAAATATCAATTTTTTATAGATTTTTTTTAAAACAACATAAATTTCGAAAAATAAAATTATCTGCAGACATATATGAAAAAATATGGACATGAGTAATTTTAACACATATAAACATTGGGAACGAGTTCTTAGTCTTGAAAAATTTCTCCAACAAATTCCTTTAAATTATTTTTTTGTTCCGTATGGTTTAGCATTATGTCACACATTCCTATATAATATAGTGCAGCACTATCTTTATCATTTTGTTTTAGTACATCAACGAAAAGTTTTCTAGCTTCAGAAAAATTAGAATCGATATACAGATTTACTGCTCTTTCAAAAATATTTTTTGTTTTTATATTCAGCTCTCTCCTATGATTATCGTAAGATGAGTCAATGATCTCATACAATTTTATCCAAGTTGGGCTGGAAATATCTTTAAATTTTCCAACAAATCTTAATAGTATTGAAAAATCTTTTTCGATTTTGTCAACAATAAATTCTGTTGCGACAAGTTTAATTCCTAATTTTTTTATCCCTTTGTCTATTTTTATAAGTCTAAATATTTCATCAGAAATTATGGACACACCGCGTCGGACATCATCACCAATGACACCAATTAAGACATCACCAAACCCAATACCTATACGCATATTTTGTTTTATTCTGTTATCGACATCAGATTCAAAAATCTGAAAAGATGCGCTTATTGCGTTCTTAGGATTTTTAGGAAATATAATTATAGTCCCCAAACTAGAAAAATTTTGAATAATTCCGTTGTTAGTTTCTACGATTTTCAATATTTTTGAATAGCTGTTTTGTAAACACGAAAACAGAACAGTTTCAAAATTATTCGAGATATCACGAACTGAGCCAATATTGAAAGTTATATATAAAATTGATATTTCAGAAATTTTTCCTTCGCCTGATTTTACTTGTGTAATTTTTTCTTTATCCATTAAATTAAGCAATTCTTTCGGAACAAATTTTAAATATTCCTGGTTAAGATCAATAAGATTGTCTGTATATGTTTCAAGTTTGTCAGACATGTCATTAAAGGCTATTGCAATATCAGCAAATTCATCTCTACTCTGAATTTTTATTCGTGTTTTCCAATTACCATTTATCATGGATTCAATGCCATAATTTAAATTACGTAGCGGTCTCAACAATATCCAAATTACAAAACAAAGATAGACAAAAATTAAAAGTGATATTATTCCAATTAATGTTGAGGACTTTATTAGTATTTCAAAAAATTTATTTTTAACGTGAGTTTTTTCGTCTAAAAAATTTCCTACCATTCCAACAACTGAGCCTGAACTGTTCCTTATTGGAACAAATGAAGCACTTAGGTCGCCATGGACATCTCTAAAAAATGTAATTTCACTCTTTTTTTCTCCATCTTTTAGTCTTGACCAAACAGCGTAAATATTTTCAATCTCGTCGGCTTCAAGCAAAGAATCTGCTATTGCAATCTTTTCTTGAGTCATATCGGGATCTGCAAATTTCAACTCATCGTAATACTTATAATCACCTGAATACTTACTGTTTGTTATAGAATAAATTTTACTTCCATCTGATACGTAAATTACAGCATAATCACTACTATCACCGACTTTATCTTTTACGTCTAAATATGCAGTGTGTATTGCATTTCTCATAATAGCAAACTCATGTGACATGTAGTTTGCACTATCTAACATCTTTAACAACGAATTTCCATCAATCTTTTCAGATATAATTTTTGAACCGATAGTTTGATTTTGTCTTAAAACATTTGTATAAGCATTTAAAGCCTTATTGGTTGAAAAAATAATCAATAGAGACATTAAAATTGTAAATATTGGTAAAAATAAAGCAGTTACTTTTATTGCAAACAAAATTCTATTAATACTTTTTTTAAAAATTCTTATAATTGCCAATATTGCTGAAATAAATATTACGCCTGCTAAACTAAGAATTAATCCGTATGGCCAAAAGCTGTATCTTATATCTGAAACTATATTTGTATTATTTCCAATCCTAACGTGAAATGGATTCACAAAAGTTTTAGATGATGCATAAAAATCATTTTCGTTAATTGCTCTTATCCTTCTTAAATCTCTTATTCTTAAATCATTTATTTTTATAGGATCACCAATTGCAAAAACGCGACTAACACTCATTGAAGAGGTATCCATTTTGTAAAAATTTCCAGTCCTAAGGTCTGTAAAATATAAATTATCCATCCTATCTACACACATTGATGTAATAGAATTTTCACGATTTGGTAGTAATGAACGACACTCGATAGAAATTCCATCACGATCTACAAGAAATAAATTACCACGTTTCGTAGAATAAAAAATTTTTCCATTAGAAAGTACGGATATATCATTTACCCAATCTAAATCTTCTTTTGAATCACTAACAGGTGGACCTACATTAAATGAAAATTCTTTATCTGGGGACTCATCTAGATACGGATTCACGCTAATTATGTCATAGTTATAACCTTGGGAACAAATTATTGTCATTTTTTGGTTTAATATTTGTATCTTCTTTACATAACTTTTTACTGGACGTTTACCAACTGAAGCGAAATCGAATAAAGCAACTTGTTTTATTTCTTCTCCTTTATTGCTGTACATTTTCACAATTTCTTTAGAAACAGGATATAAAGAAGGATTTGAAACAACAGCTTTAAGATCTCTTACTTCACGTACTAAAAAAATATTTCCTTTGGAGTCTACATCTAGATTACTGTAACTATAAAGCTCACTATCTGATCCTTTTTCAAGATTTTTTTCAAAAATTACTGTACCTTTATTTGAAACTTTAGTAATTTTATATTGTTTTGATTTTTTTATTACACTCAGTATATAGACGTTACCAGATGTATCCATGTCAGAGCTTAAAAATATTCCGAAATTTGGTTTGTAATATGTTTTTTGAAGCCAAAATGATATAAACGTTATTAAAATCATGAATATTATTTTTATGATTAATGATTTGTCTATAAATTTAAATCTTTCTTTCATTTCTAAATTTTTTGTAACTAATTCTTTCAAAATTCATTCTCCAATTAAATTATAGGGTTATGATTCATTATTTGTATATATATCATTATTTATAACGCATCATTTTAAATAATTTGGTATAAATAATAATTAGAACCTGTATTCAATACTGAAAAAATCGCTTTTTGGATCTTTTTCCACAAAACATCCTTAAAAATACTCGAAATACAGCAAGTATTTCTACGTTTTTTGCCTTGTTTTGAGAAAAAATCTCTCAAAAATTCGTTACCTACTGTTGAAGACAGGTTCTTAGATATTTTTAAAAACCTGTTGCGGTAGATTTAAAATGCAGATTTTTGAAAATTTTTTTATCAAAACGAGTCAAAAAAAGTAAAAATAGCAATTTTTTATGAAGGAGTAGATATTTTGCTGGAGTTTAGAAAAGAGGGAAAATATAAAATTCTTGCAACAAAATTTAAAAATAAAAATATCGAAGTATATATAGGATTTAGTGGATCTTTCCCACCAAAAAAAATCTTTATTATAAATAAATTTGAATACAATGAAGAAAATAAAAAGATATTTAAGTATATGTTTTTATATTTTTCTTCAAAATATAGGATACCAAATTTTTATGACTTTTTTTCTCTTAACAACAATTTTTATGCTGTTTTTATTTACAGAGAAGAACAAAATTTAGTTTATAAGTACAATAAATCGGTATGTGTCTCAAACTTTAGAGAAAGAATGAAAATATTTGAGAGTATATCTATAAAAGTGCACACATATATGACTTTGCATAAAATTCCGATATTTCTTTTGCTATGTGCAACAGATGCTATAAACATAAATGTTAATAAACAAAATGATATATTTTTCAATTTTAATTTAAAATCTATTCATAAGAATTTTAAATTAACTTTAAATAAAAATGTAAAAAAAGAAATAATTAAGTGCTTATCTAAAATTTTTGCAGTAATATTTGAAATTGAAATTAGTTCAAAATATAATAAAATTATGAAAATAATTTATAAAAAATGCCAGCTTGCTATTCACAAATCAATTCCAGAATTAGTTTTGGATCTAAAGAAAAATTCAAAAGAAGCAGAGATTCAATCTTTTTTCACATATTGGAAATACCAATTTACAAGCCGAAAGAGCTTAATGCAAAAAGTAGGAAAGATTGTTATGTTTCCTGCCCTAGTAGCCGCTTTCGTAATTTTGATGTTTAACAAATTAGGGACTTTGAACAGAAAATCTAGAGATCATAAGCCTGTCATTATTGGCGAAATATCTTATGCAGCGAGCAGTGACGATTCATCAGCTAAATCTGTAGACACCGATAACGTAATTGTAGAAAAATTAAATCAAAGGAAAATACCAAAGATAATAGAAATACCAAAAAACACACCAATTGAATTCAGCGATCACATAGTAAAACATGGTGAAACCGCTGCTTCTATATCAGAAAGATATTACTTCAATGAAAATTTTAGTTCTGCAATAGTATCAGCTAATGGCATAAAAGGTTACCTTGTGCCAGGTACAATTTTAAAAATTCCAGACAAATCAATTATTGACTCATGGATAAGAGAAAATCATTAGATTTCATAATTATTTTTTATTAGACTTCTATAAGAACGTATTCTAACTTTAAAATATAAATTTTTTTGTTTCATTAGTTATACTTAGTAGCATATTTATAGTATATGGAAATATTGAGAACATGTTCTCATAGATTTGACTTCCTTGCGTAACTCCAAAAACATCACTTTTTTTATATTTTTCCTAAAAACAAAATAAAATTTTCTTGAAATACGTAAAGTATTCATTAGAAATTTTTATTTTGTGATATATTTCCTTAAGAAAGATATTTTTGGATGTGTGTTATGACTTTAAAAGATGTGAAACCCGGTGTTTCCGTAACAGTTATCTGTGTTTTGGGACACAGAGATGATGAGATAAAAAGAAGAATAATGGATGTTGGAATATTGCCTGGCGCACGACTAGAGGTTATAAAAATAGCACCTTTTGGTGATCCGATTCAGGTTAGTCTATTAGGTTTTGACCTTATACTCAGAAAATCTGAAGCAAGTAAAATTATAGTGCAGGTAGAAGATGGTAGTAATTCATAAAAAAAAAATTTTAAAAGTTGGTCTTTTAGGAAACCCAAATACCGGAAAAACCACGCTTTTTAATAGATTGACAGGAAGCGCACAATACGTTGGTAATTGGCCTGGTGTAACTGTAGAAAAAAAAGAAGGATTTGTAAAAAACACTTCTATACCAATTAAATTAACTGATTTGCCAGGAGTATACTCACTTTCTCCATTTTCTCCAGAAGAAGTGATAACAAGAAATTACATACTTGATGGAAACTCAGATTTAATAATAAATATTTTAGATGCTACAAATCTAGAAAGGAATTTATATTTAACAACTCAAATTTTAGAGCTAGGTAACCAAGTTATAATCGCATTAAATATGAGTGATATGATTGAAAGGACCGGTAAAATAATAGATTTTTGCGAAATGGAAAAAATTTTAGGTATTCCAGTAATACCAATTTCAGCTTCAAAAAATATTGGTATCAATGAATTAGTTGAAAAAATCTTAAAATTTGAAGAAAATAAAATTTCAAATATCCTAAAATATGATGACGAAATAGAAAATAAATTAAGTAAAATAAATAAAATTTTAAAAAAGAATAAAAACAAAATTACTGATAACCGTTTTGTTTTAGTTAAAATTTTAGAATTTGATCCGATCATAATTTCATCGTTAAAGTTAGATTTTAAATCAATTGAAGAAATTGATAAAATCAGAGGCCCACGTAAAGAGATAAAATATGAAGAAATGATCACTGAAGCAAGGTATAACAAATCACGCTTTATTTGTCAAAAAGTTGTTTCAGAAATTTCAAAAATTAAAAAAGCAAAAATTTCAAGAAGAATAGATAAAGTTGTTACAGGAAGATATAGTGCAATTCCAATTTTTTTCGTAATTATTTTATCTGTTTTTCATCTAAGCTTTGGACCAATCGGATCATCTTTTCAAAAATTTACAAAATTAATTATTGAAAGAGGAATAGCATCCCCAGTAAAAATTTTGCTAACTCAGATAAGTGTCAATAAAATCATTGAAAGTTTTATTGGTGCTATGATAAGTGGTTTAGGAGAAGTTATATCATTTATGCCACAAATACTTTTACTTTTAGGGTTACTGTCGTTATTAGATGACAGCGGATACATGGCAAGAGCAGCTTTTGTAATGGATAGAATAATGCGTAAAATAGGTCTATCTGGTAAAGCTTTTGTACCACTTCTTATGGGATTCGGTTGCAGTGTTCCTGCTATTTTAAGTACAAGAATTTTAAAAAGCAGAAGAGAAAAAACCATGGCAATATTTTTAATTCCATTTATGTCTTGTGGTGCAAAAATTCCTGTTTATTTAGTTTTTTTAAGTGCATTTTTTCCGGAAAATAAAACGTTTATGATATTTTTAATTTATACGTTAGGGATAATTTTTGCGATCATAACTTCGTTCTTCTTTAAAAACATAATAAAAAGTAAAGAATCATCTTTCATAATGGAACTTCCTGACTACAATTGGCCATCAATACAAAATTTATATTTACATGTTTGGGACCAAACAAAAGATTTTTTAGAAAATGCTGGTACCGTAATATTTGGTTCAGCAATAGTTGTTTGGTTTATGCAATCTTTTGATACTAACTTAAGATTTATATCTGAAAGTTCAGAAAGTTTATTAGCATATTTGGGAAATTTAATATCACCAATATTTAATGCTGCTGGATTTGGCGATTGGCGTGCAAGCATATCACTTTTAACAGGAATGATATCAAAAGAAGCTATAATAAGCACAATGGCCATTGTATATGGCCATGAAACAGATTTAAGAGATATTTTAATTTTAAATTTCTCGAAACTGAGCGCTTTCTCAATAGTAATCTTCATTTTGCTTTATTCACCTTGCATAGCGGCAATTTCGACAATAAAAAAAGAACTTGGCACTAAAATTGCCATAGCTTCATTTATTTACCAAACTGTTTTGGCCTTAACTATTTCGACTTTAATATTTCAGATTGGATCATACTATGTCAAAACACTTGCGTAATTACAATTTGAAATATTAGACTTCATTCGTAACTACAAAAACATCACTTTTTTTATATTTTCCCTAAAAACAACATAAAATTTTTTTGAAATACATAAAGTATTCCTGCTAAATTTATCCTGCGAAATCTATATTGTTTTAAAAAAAAATCTATAAAAAATTGATATTTTCAAGTTATATGAAGTCTAGTAATAAAGTACAGCACAAAAAATATCGTATAAATCATATTTGTGCGGTGAAGTCACCTTTTTGCCTGTTTCCAGCATATTTCTAATTATCTCAAATTCTTCTTTTGTTATGTCGCTTGTATACGATTTTCTCATGTTGCTCCAACCCTTTATCTTTTTCCTACTATTTTATCCTAACTTATTAAAGATGGAACTTTTCGTTTACCTGGAAGGAAAGAACTTTTGAAGTCTGATACCAAGTATGAAGTTATTCTAATAGATACGACAGAGACGCCAGTTGAACGTCCAAAAAAAAGCAAAAAT
>Ga0209737_10001762_pt1 | contig 15274 bp, 26 predicted proteins | sample TergutCu122P3_FD_187284 | JGI IMG/M metagenome (GOLD analysis project Ga0209737, IMG submission 187284) | Cubitermes ugandensis P3 segment gut microbial communities from Kakamega Forest, Kenya - Cu122 P3 (SPAdes) (version 2) | ecosystem: Host-associated > Arthropoda: Insects > Digestive system...
GGGGGATTCGAACCCCCGAGTCCTTACGGACAATAGATTAGCAGTCTATCGCCTTACCAGGCTGGGCCACCTCCACTCAGTATCCACCTGAGCAGGATAGCGTTCTTAAACCTTTCTTTTCATGTTTTTGATATGTTGTATGGTGAAAATATGAAAAAAAGGCGCACACGGCGCATATATTATAGGGAGAAAAACAATCATTTTTCAGTAGCTTTTAAATATAACCCAATTATACCACGTTTAGATTGGACATGCAGAATGTCTGACCACACGCAACGGGCAATGCCGAGAGCAACCCGAGTTCACTCATGTCGAGTTCTTCGAGATGAATATGGCGTCACGGTCGGAACATCAAGACGCGTTCGTCGATAAAGCGCGAGGTTAGCGAAGACACCCTCGCAGGAATGTGAATAAATGTCACAGAGGAGACGTCCAAAGAGAGGATCCAGGGCATTCGGCCCTAGGAAGAGAGCGAAGTCGCAGACCCCGAGGCTGGACTCGTGGCCGGAGATCGGCGGAGCACCCAAGATACAGGGATTCGCCGGTTACAAGGTCGGGATGACGCATGCGTTCATCGTCGACAAGAGGGCCAAGAGCACCACGACGGGAATGGAGCTTCAGATACCGGTCACGGTAGTGGAAGTGCCGCCGATGAAAGTGGCGGCTGTAAGATTTTATGAAAGCAGCATAACCGGCCTCAAGACGGCGGGGGAAGTATGGGCAAAGGACCTGGACCCCCTGCTCTCAAGGAGGCTTAACACACCTACGAATCATGACGAAACATTGTTCGCAAGGTATGACGGGTTCGACATCGAGGATGTGCGCATCCTCGCATACACTCAGCCGAAGATGATATCGGGAGTTCCGAAGAAGGTCCCCGACCTCATGGAATTGAGGATCGGCGGCGGAAAGATGGAAGACCGCGTCAAATTCGCAAAAGGGCTTTTGGGAAAAGACATCACCATCAAGGACTTCGCGGCAGACGGCGCGCTGATCGATGTGATCGCGGTGACCAAAGGAAAAGGATTCCAGGGAGTTACCAAAAGATGGGGCGTTAAGCTTCTTTCCCACAAGAACAGCAAGCACCGCCGCGGCATCGGCAACCTGGGTCCGAAGAGACCCGGTTATGTAAGAAGCACGGTCCCGCAAGCGGGTCAGATGGGATACCATCAGAGAACAGAATTCAATAAAAAGATCATAAAAGTGGGACAGGACGGAGGAGAGGTCAACCCGAAGGGAGGGTTCCTTAACTATGGTGAAGTAAGGAACACATACATCCTGATACACGGATCTGTTCCGGGACCGACCAAGAGATTGATCAGACTGAGGGACGCCACGAGGGCACCCAAGAAAGCCGACCTAACGGTTGCTGAGTTAACATACATATCAACCGAGTCAAAGCAGGGGGCATGAGATGACGCAAACTAATGTTTATTCAGTGAACGGAGAGGTCTCCGGGCAGATCGATGTCCCTCCGGTATTCTCAACCGAGTACAGGCCGGATATCATCAAGAAAGCTATCCTCGCCTCGAACGCAAACAAGAGGCAGCCTTACGGACCTAACGAGAGGGCGGGAATGAGGCACTCGGTCAGCACATGGGGGAAAGGAAGAGGAGTCTCCCGTGTTCAGAGGGTCAAGGGCGGAAGAAAAGCAACCGAGTCTCCGAACAACGTGTCCGGAAGAAGGGCGCACCCCCCGAGACCGGAAAGGATATGGGAACAGAAGATCAACAAAAAAGAGCTGAGGATGGCAAGGTACTCCGCATTAGCGGCGACCGGGCGCGCAGACTGCGTCAAGGAGCGCGGTCATCAGTTCGATGAGGAGCTCTCTTTCCCGATAGTCGTAGAGGATGAGTTCCAGAACATCGCGAGCACATCCGAGATAAATTTCATATTCGACAGCATCGGCATCGGATACGATGTCGACAGGGCAAAGGAAGGGACCAAGATCCGCGCCGGCAGAGGGAAGATGAGGAACAGGAGATACAGAGTTCCGACATCCATCCTGATCGTGGTAGCGGACCTGAGCGCACCGGTGTTCATCGGAGCGAAGAACCTTCCCGGAGTGGACGTGGAAGATGTGAGCAACCTTAACGCAAGCATCCTCGCCCCCGGCGGGGATCCCGGCAGGCTCACCATCTATACCGCATCCGCCATCGCAAAGATAGGAGAGTGGAAGCAGTGAAACAGAGCGATATACTCATCAGACCGTACGTAACGGAAAAGACACTCAATCTGTTGTCCGGCACCCCTACTCAGAAATTCAAGGATGGCAACAAGATCGAGTTCATAGTGCACAGACAGGCAAGCAAATCGGACATAAAAACAGCATTCGAAGAGCGCTTCGAGGTGAAGGTCGAGGCTGTTTGGACCAAGATACAAAAGGACGGCAAACACGCCATCATCAAGCTTGCGGAAGGATACTCCGCGGAGGATGTGGGTATGAGGGTCGGAGTGTTCTGAGGTGATCGAATGGGAAAGAGATTAATAACACAGAGAAGAGGGCGCGGCGGACCAAGCTACCGCTCTCCAAGCCACAGGCACGTTGACGACGTCAGGCTCCCCCATTTCGAAGAGGGAGAAGGTACCGTGAAGGACCTCATCCAGGCACCGGGAAGAACGAGCCCCCTCGCGGTCATAGACTTCGGCGGGGTCACAGATTACCAGCTTGCGGTGGCCGGCATGAAGGTCGGACAGACGATATTCATCGGAGGGACGAAGGTCGCCCCAGGGAACATCACGACGCTGTCAAAGATCCCGGAAGGTACGGCTGTCCACAACATCGAAGGCAACCCCGGCGACGGAGGCAGATACGCCAAGACCGCAGGGTCGTCGGCCACCATTGTCACCAGAGGTGAGAAGGTCGTGGTCCTCATGCCTTCCGGAGCAATGAAAGAGTTCAACCCCGCCTGCCGTGCGGCGATCGGGGTCGTAGCCGGCGGAGGAAGAGGGGACAAACCCCTTGCCAAAGCCGGAAAGAACTACCTCACGCTGAGATCAAGATCGACAGCGAACAAGAAGGTAAAGGGAGTAGCGATGAACGCTGTGGATCACCCCCACGGCGGAGGAAGCCACCCCCACGTAGGAGGACCGAACTGTCAGAGAAGGACCGCATCGCCGGGCCAAAAGGTGGGATTCCTGCCTAAGAAAAAGAGGAAGTGATTGAATGGCAAAGAAGATAATTGCAGGATCGGCAAAGGCTACCAGGAGGAGGGCAAGAAAGAAGGCATCGGCGATCCAGGCGAGGAGGAAGAAAGAATTCCTCTATCGCGGATTCACGATGGAAGAACTTCTGGCGATGTCCTTTGACGAGATACTCGCTATTCTACCCTCAAGGGCAAGGAGAACATACCTCCGCGGCCTCAACTACGAGCAGCAGCTGCTGTTCGATAAGTTGAAGACAGCTGAGGAAACGGTCAAGACCCACCGCAGGGACCTTCCGATCATACCCCAGTTCGTGGGGAAGAAAGTGAGCATATACAACGGGAAAGAATTCAAAGACTTCGAGATAAAGCCTGAAATGATAGGACATTTCCTCGGAGAATTCGTACTTACGAGGAGACCGCCTCAGCACTCCGGACCGGGAGTGGGAGCGACGAGGTCCTCGAAGTTCATGCCGCTGAAGTGAGGTGTAAAGGATGGCTACGAACAAAAATTACACAACGGTATCCGACCCGGACATCTCCGCAAAAGCGGTGGCAAAGGATCAGCACATATCGCCGAAGTTCGCGCGCGAGGTCGCGGGAATGGTACGCGGAATGATGGTAGAGAAAGCTGTCGCTACACTTGAGGAAATAATAGCGATGGAGAGGCCGGTACCTCTGAAGAGATATAAGAAAAGGGTTTCCCACAAGAAAGGCGTCGGACCCGGGAGATACCCGGTGAAAGTGTCCGAAGCCGTGCTTGCCGTGATAAAGAGCGCAATGTCCAATGCGGAATACAAAGGGCTAGACGCATCCAACATGGCAATCACCACCATAACAATAGCAAGAGGCCAAACGGTCCCCGGGCACATGCCCAGGGCGCAGGGACGCGCAACACAGTGGGATCAGGAGACCGCGAACATCGAGGTAATAATCCAGGAGGTCGAGTGAAATGGCATCTGAAAGAAAATTCGTTGCTGAGAACGTTCGAAGGGTGCTTCTCAAAGAGTACCTGATGAAGGAGGTCAGCCGCGCCGGTTTCGGAGGGCTCGACATCCAGAGGACCCCGCTGGGGACTCACGTCATTCTCATAACGGAGAGGCCGGGACTCGTCATCGGAAGGCGCGGTCAGACCATAAAGAACCTGACCACCGTGATCGAAGAGAGATACGGATTCGAGAAACCGTGGATGGACGTCGTCGAAGTGGAGAACGCAAGCCTGAACGCTCAGATCATGGCCGAGAAATTGGCATTCTCTCTTGAGAGAGGATGGCACTTCCGCAGGGCGGGGCACTCCACAGTACGAAGGGTGATGGACGCGGGAGCCCGCGGCTGCCACATCATCGTCGCTGGAAAGCTCACAGGACAAAGGCACAGGACCGAGAAGTTCAAAGAAGGATACATCAAATTCTGCGGAGAACCAAGAGTACTCTTCGTTGAGCGCGGCTACGCCGTAGCGAAACTGAAAATGGGAGTGATCGGTGTCACGGTAGAGATAATGAGGCCGGATTCCAAACTTCCGGCAGACACAATGATATTGAATAAGACAGAAGCGGCAGCAAAGCTTCCGGACCTCTTCGGCCTACCGCCGAATGAGGTAAAGGAACAGCCGCCCGCTGAAGCCCCTGCACCCCCTCAGAAACAGTCACAGAGGCCTTCCAGAGATGGACAGAGACCTCCGAGGGATGGTCAGAGGCCTCCGAGGGATGGTCAGAAACCAGCCGACAAGCCCGCCGATAAGCCGGGCGAGAGGCCCGCAAGGGACGGACAGAGACCTCCGAGGGATGGACAAAGACCTCCGAGGGACGGTCAGAAGCCGGCGGACAAACCCGCAGACAAGCCGAGTGAGAGGCCCGCGAAGCCCAAAGCACCGGCAGAGAAACCCGCCGACAAACCTGCCGATATACCGGCAGAGAAACCCGCCGATAAACCTGCCGACAAACCGGCAAAGCCCAAGGCACCCCCGAAGGCAAAGAAGGAGGGTGAATGATGGCACTGCTGAAGACAGCTGAGATAAGGGAGATGAGCACCGAAGAGCGCAACGAGAAGCTCAAGGAGCTCCGCAACGAACTAATGCACGAAAGGGGCGTATCAGCCATGGGAGGAGCACCCTCCAACCCAGGCATAATACGCGCCATACGAACGAACATAGCCCGCATACTGACAGTTCAGAATGAGGAGGAAAAGATCTGATGGCCGAGATTTGCCCGGTTTGTGGATTGCCTAAAGAGCTCTGCATGTGCGAGGAGATCGCACGCGAGCAACAGATGGTAAGAATTTCCGTGGACAGCAGAAGATACGGCAAGATGGTCACTGTGGTAGAGGGGATCGATGAGAATGATATCGATGTCGAGGACCTCGCTAAACAGCTGAAGATAAAATGCGCCGCCGGAGGAGCATACAAAGACGGACGCATCGAACTTCAGGGAGACCACAAGAAAAAAGTAAAAGCCGTGCTGGAAGACATGGGATTCCGCACAGAAGTGAGATAAGATGAACAGGAGTGATTTCATGAGATCGGAATTCATTGGTCTGGACGTGGTGGTGCTGTCAGCCCCATACTCGGGAGTATCCGGGAGAGTGGTGGACGAGACGAAGAACACATTCACCATCTCATCGGCCGGAACTGAAAGAATGGTACCAAAGCCAGGCAATGACTTCAGATTCACTTGCGGAGGCGAACACATGGATATCAAAGGCACAGAGATACAACACCGACCAGAGGACAGAATAAAAAAGGTCAGGTGAGCAAAATGACAGCAAAAGTTAGAGACATCGGAATCGACGTGGTCCCACCGACCGCCGAATGCAACGACCCGAACTGCCCGTTCCACGGCAGCCTTCCGGTCAGAGGCCAGATCATCGACGGAGTGGTTGCAACCGTCAAGATGAACAAGACCGTCGTAGTAGAGCGCAACTACTTGAAATATCAAAAGAAATACGAGAGATACGAGAAGAGATCGAACAGGTACTCGGTCCACGCATCCCCCTGCCTTGGGCTCAAGGTTGGGGACAAAGTGAGGATCATGGAATGCCGCCCCATCTCAAAGACAGTTTCTTTCGTGGTCGTAGAGAAGAGGGAGTGAATCTGAAATGAAAGGAATCTCTGGAACACAGACAAGAGGACTTCAGAACGGATCGCAACTCAACGTGATCGACAACAGCGGTGCGAAAGTGATAGAGATCATCACGGTCCCCGGATACCACGGTGTGGCAAGGAGGGTGCCTTCGGCAGGCCTCGGCGACATGGTGATCGCATCCGTAAAGAAAGGAACGCCCGCAATGAGGAAGCAGATAGTGTTCGCCGTGATAGTACGTCAGAAACGCCCCACCAGGCGTGCGGACGGCACCATGGTGCACTTTGAGGACAACGCAGCGGTGATCGTAGGCGACACCGGCGAAACAAAAGGAACAGACATAAAAGGTCCCGTAGCAAGAGAGGCGGCCGACAGGTGGCCTCGTATCGCAGCGACCTCGAATACGATAGTGTGAGGTGAAGGAATGGCAAGCAGCAAAGCACGAGTTCAAAGAAAAACACAGGCCAACGCCCCCTCGCACGTTAAGAGAAAAATGCTCTCGGCACATCTCAGCAACGACCTCCGCACTCAGTACGGGGTACGCACCGCAAGGGTGTGCAAGGGAGACACCGTCGCGGTGATACGCGGCGAAGAGGACGTTCGCGGAACGGAAGGAAAGGTTCTTGAGGTATTCACGAACACCGGCCGCGTGTCGATAGAGGGAATAACGATAAACCAGGCGGACGGGACAGCAACAGTGCGCCCGGTACACGCATCCAACCTGATCATAACAAAACTCAACACAGAGGACCAGTGGAGGATCGATTCACTCTCAAAGAAAAAGGAGGCTAAACAATGAGCGACCACATGAAAAGATTAGCCGCACCCAGGACATGGCCTCTCAAGAGGAAGGTGAACGTATGGGCGACCAAACAGTCCCCCGGAGCGCACTCGCTTGAAAGCAGCATGCCCGCGGCGATGGTGCTGAGGGACATGATCGGAGCATGCGACACCGCGAGAGAAGCAAAGAGGATCATCGGCAACCGCGAGATGTTCGTGGACGGAGCAGCCGTAAAGAGCCCGAAAGAACCGATAGGGATCATGGACACCGTAGTGGTGCCGAAGATGAAACTCAACTACAGGATGCTTTTGACCGACAAGGGAAAGTTAACCCTTGTACCAATAGCTGAGGACGAGGCGAAATGGAAACTCTGCAGGATCGAGGGCAAGACCAAGATCTCCGGAGGAAAGATCCAATTGAACCTAAGCGGTGGAAGGAACATCGTTCTCGAAAAGAACATGTACAAGTCAGGAGACACGCTCAAGATAGAAGTGCCCGAACAGAAAGTGATCGCTTCCTATCCCATGGCGGCCGGTGTTCAGGTACTGATCATCGACGGTCCCCTTGCCGGGACGGTCGAGACGGTCGTTTCGCAAGTCGTTTTTAAGGGAACGGCAGACAACGTGGTAAAGTTCCAGAGCGGAAAAGAGACGGTCACGAGGAACGTTTTCGTAATAGGCACATCGAAGCCCGAGATCAAACTTCCGGAGGCATCCCAATGAACGCCATGAGAGACATCCACGTCGAAAAGGTGACTGTCAACATAGGGGTGGGAGAGGCCGGAGAGAGGCTCGGGAAAGCGCAGAAAGTTCTTGAAGCTGTCACCGGGCAAAAGTCCGTGCAGACCATATCCAAAAGGGTCAACAGGGATCTGGGTATACGTGTGGGAATGCCACTCGGGTGCAAGGTCACCCTGAGAGGCGACACCGCCGAGAATTTCCTGAGAAAGGCGCTGCCCATAAGAGAGAGCAAGATCTACGAATACTCTTTCGACAAAGAGGGGAACATGTCCTTCGGCATCTCCGATTATACGGATTTCGAGGGAATGAAGTATGATCCCGAGATCGGCATATTCGGTATGGACATCAGCGTGGTCCTCAGGAGGACCGGCAACAGGGTCACACAGAGGAACCTCGTCAAGAGGAGGATACCTAAAAACCACCGTGTCGCCCGAGAAGAAGCGATACAGTACATGAAAGACAACTACGAGATAGAGGTGGTCGAATGAAACCGAAGAAGCAATTCGGCAGGACTGTCGGATGCACCCGCTGCGGACGCAGAAGAGGGATCATCAGAAGATACAGGATGCACCTGTGCCGCCAATGTTTCAGGGAAATGGCCCCCGAACTGGGATTCAAGAAATATTCGTGAGGTGAAAAAATGCAGAGCGATCCACTTAACGACGCGATGTGCGTCATGAAAAATGCAGCAACAGACGGAAAGGGCGAATGCATTATCCAGCCTTCCTCAAAACTTATCGGCCGCGTGCTGAAGGTTATGCAGGACCACGGATACATCAACCAATTCGAGTACATAGATGACGGAAAAGCAGGCAAATTCCGCGTAATGATGGAAGGAGCCATAAACAACTGCGGCGTGATAAAACCGAGGTACTCGGTCAAAGCAAGCGACATAGAGAAGTTCGAGGCAAGGTATCTTCCTGCTCAGGACTTCGGCGTCCTTATCTTGACGACCACGGCAGGCGTTATCACCCAGGACCGCGCCAAAGAACTTGGCATAGGCGGGAAGTTGTTAGCGTACATATACTGAGGAATAAAGATGACAATAGAAGGGAAAATCGAAAGCACCATCGCCATCCCCGGTGGGGTGACCGTCAAAAAGGACGGGAACACCGTGAAGGTCAAAGGACCAAGGGGTGAATTGAGCAGAAACTTTGCGTACCCTCGTGTTAGTATTGCCATCGGAGAAGGAGTAGTCACTGTAAGCAGCGAGTACCCGAGAACAAAGGACAAAGCAATGGTAGGAACATTCGTGGCCCATATCAACAACATGATAAAAGGGGTCACGGTAGGTTTCACTTATACGCTTAAAGTAGTGTTCTCACACTTCCCGATGAAAGTAACGGTGAAGGACAACCGCGTGGAGATCATAAACTATATGGGAGGCAAGGACCCCCGATATGCGAATATCGTGGGTGGATGCAAGGTCAAGGTCACAGGCACGGACGTCACCGTGGAAGGGAACGATGTGGAGGCATGCGGGCAGACCGCGGCCAACATAGAAAAAGCAACATCCAGGCTGGGATTCGACAGGAGGATCTTCCAGGATGGGATATACATAGTGCAGAAATCACAGAAGGTGAAAGAATGAGCGTAAAGACACTAAAGGACCTCCCAGGTCTAAAAGATGAGAACATCCCGGAGTTGGAAAGCATCGGGATCAAGAACGTGTCGGAGCTCAAAGAGGCCATCTTCGACAGCGTGAAAGTAAAAGAAGTGATCAAGAACTTATCCGGAGTGGGGCCGAAAACAGTCGAGAACTGGAAGAAGGTCCTGCAGGAGGCGGCACCCGCAGAGAAACCGGCCGATAAACCGGCCGATAAACCGACAGGGAAACCTGCCGAGAAGCCCTCAAAGAAACCGGAGACCGTGGTGGTCGAAGAGCCGGAAGAAACTGAAATAGTTGAAAGCGGAGAATATGTGGCAAAAGCAAAGCCCGAGCTGTCCGACGAGACGGCGGATGCCCTCGCGGTAAGAGCGATCATATCCGGCCGCAGACCGGCGTTCAAGAGGCAGGAATGGCACAGGTACTCCAAGCTCGGAGAGAAATGGAGAAAGCCGAAAGGCATCCACTCGAAGATGAAAAGAAGGCTCAAGAGACGCTCCCCGATGGTGGACATCGGATTCAGAGGACCGGTATCCGTGAGGGGACTGCACCCGTCAGGGTTCCAAGAGGTCCTCATCTATAATGTGGACGGACTCGAGGGAATTGACCCGAAGGTACAGGCGGTCCGCATCGGTGCGACCGTGGGAACAAAGAAAAGGATCGCTATAGAGGACAGGGCCGCAGAACTCGGCATCAGGGTCCTCAACAGGATGGTGTGATCATGGACCTTAAGAACCAGAGAAGAATGGCTGCTGAGGTCCTCAAATGCGGCGAGAACAGGGTCTGGATGAATCCCGACAAGCTCGACGACATCGAAGGATGCATCACCCGCTCCGACATCCGCATAGCGATAAATTCGGGGCTGATAAAGGCGAAACCGAAACAGGGATCGTCCAAAGGAAGAATAAGATACAAAGCCGACCAAAAGGCAAGCGGAAAGAGGAAGGGCCCAGGCAGCAGGAAGGGAACAGCAAACGCACGCGTCCCGGACAAGCGCAGGTGGATAGCCACCATCAGGCCCATCCGCGATGAGCTGAAGACCCTGAGAGCGGAAGGAAAGATAACTCCGTCCGTTTACAGGCTCTACTACAGAAGAGCAAAAGGTGGGGTCTACAAATCCCGCAGGAACCTCAAACAGCACATGATAGCCGCAGGCCACCTGAAAGAGGAGGAGATCTGATGGCAACAGGACCGAGATATAAAGTTGCGTTCCGAAGAAGAAGAGAGAACCGTACCGACTATTACGCCAGGAAGAGGCTCCTGAGGAGCGGCGAACCGAGGGCTGTGGTAAGGAGGTCCAATAAGAACGTTACCGTCCAATTCGTGGAATTCGGAATGGACGGAGATAAAGTGAGAGCCTCGGCTACCACTAGAGAATTGCGCAAGCTGGGATGGGAGTTTTCATGCTCCTCGGTCCCGGCGGCGTATCTGATAGGGTATCTTGCCGGGAAGAGAGCATTGAAGGACGGCATAGAATATGCCGTGCTGGATATAGGTATGCAGCAGCCCAAGCGCGGCGGCGTCCTGTTCGCAACCGTCAAAGGTATGAGCGATGCAGGACTGGAGGTGCCTCACAGCAAAGAGGTGCTTCCTAAGGACGATCGCATAAAGGGAAAGCATATCGACGCAAAAATCGAAGCAGCGGTGAGCAGCATGAAGAAGAAGATGGAGGCTGAGTAAAATGGCGGATTGGATACCTAAGACAAGGTTGGGGCAGATGGTCCTAAACGGCGAGGTCACGACCATGAGCGAGGCGTTGGAGACAAGGCTGCCTCTCCGTGAGGCGGAGATAGTGGATATACTACTCCCGGACCTTAAAGACGAAGTGATAGATCTAAACATGGTCCAAAGGATGACCGACTCCGGAAGGAGGGTCAGATTCGCAGTGACCTGCATCGTCGGCAACGGCGACGGGTTCATCGGGATCGGAAGGGCAAAAGGAAAAGAGGTCGGGCCGTCGATAAAGAAAGCGATAGACAACGCAAAGCTCAATATCATCGAGATTAAGAGAGGATGCGGATCATGGGAATGCGGTTGCGGAAAACCCCACACGCTTCCCTTTGAGGTGATCGGGCACACCGGTTCGGTGACGGTCTATCTAAAACCAGCACCCCGCGGCATCGCTCTTGCGGTGGGCGACGTTGCTAAAAAGTTGCTCACTCTCGCTGGAGTGAACGACGCATGGGGATTCGCCACCGGCAACACAAAGACCAAAGTGAACTACGCTATGGCAACTTTCGAAGCATTGAAGATGACCGCCCGCATGAGGGTCACAGAGGAACAAGCCTCGAGATTGAAGATCGTGCCGGGCCCGGTCGGGATGAGGATATCGGAAACCGATGTCAACAAGAAGGAGGAGTGAACATGGCATATGCGGTGGTACGCGTACGCGGTCAAGCTGACGTCAATAAAGACATCAGATACACAATGGGGCTCCTCGGCCTGACAAGGGTGAACCATTGCGTCGTCCTCCCTCAGAACCCATCGATCGATGGGATGCTGCAGACCGTAAAGGACTACTGCACATGGGGAGAGATCGACCAGGAGACCCTCGTCGCAATGATCAAGACACGCGGCAAGATAACCGGCGATAAGGACATCACCCCGGAATATCTTAAGGAGAATTCCGAATTCGCAAGCGTCGAAGAGCTCGCCAAAGCTATGATTGAGAACGACTACAGGATGAGGGACATGGAGGATGCGAAACACGTATTCCGCCTGCATCCCCCCATAAAGGGCTACGAGGGCAACAAACGTTCGTACAGGAACGGAGGCTCCCTTGGCTACAGGGGGAAGGACATCAACGACCTCATCAACAGGATGCTGTGAGGTGGAAAGAATGCCAAGCAGAACAAGGAAGATGAGAGGTTCGAGGACCCACGGACGTGGGAAGAAGGCAGGCCGCGGAGCGGGGCTCATAGGAGGCCACGGACAGGCGGGGCTTTCAAAGACAGGCAAGATATACATGCTCAGGTACGACAGGGACCACTTCGGAAGACACGGTTTCAAGAGGCCGCAGAGCGTCGTGACGGCGAACAGCACCATCAACGTGAGTGAGCTCGCAGAGAACATCGAAAGGTATGTTTCCCTAGGGTTTGCGGTCAAAGAGGGGGATATGTATAATATCAACCTTACCAATGCAGGTATCGATAAGCTGCTCGGGAACGGAAAGATCGACATTCGTGTCAAGGTGACCGTTTCGCAGATCTCGGCCAAAGCCCGCGAAAAAATAGAGGCTTCGGGCGGGACCGTAGCAGAATAATGACATGAGGAGAAATAGGGATGGACGATAAGCCTAGCTTCCTGTTCAAGGTCAAGCCGATAAGCGACAGGCTTCCCGCGGTCAAACGTCCGGAAGGCCATGTGCACTTCAGGACAAAGATGACGTGGGTCATTGTGATACTTATCCTCTATTTCGTAATGACCAACGTATACATCTACGGCTTGGACCAGGCTCAGTCCCTGGACCTGTTCGCTCAATACCGTACGATCATGGCGGGAGCCTCGGGTACCATCCTGCAGCTGGGTATCGGCCCCATCGTTACCGCATCGATCATAATGCAGCTGTTCGTAGGTGCAAAGATAATCAAATTGGATCTGACAACAAGGAACGACAAGGCCTGCTACCAATCGGTGCTGAAGCTGCTCGTTATTGTGATGATCGTAGTGGAATCCGTACCGCAGGTGTTCGGGTTCCTTGTTCCGTCATCCGGATTCGAGTCCATGGTAGGCGGAGCGGGATATGCGAAACTGCTGATCATTCTGCAGTTGTGCGTAGGATCGTATCTGGTGTTCCTATTCGATGAGACGATATCAAAATGGGGTATAGGCAGCGGTATATCGCTATTCATTGCGGCGGGTGTCGCACAGTCGGTATTCACGGGAGCTCTGAACTGGTATCCCGTACAGGCCGGTGAGGCCATGAGCCTCTCCAATCCGCCTGCAGGTACCATTCCTAAAGCTATTTACGTGTTATTCAACACGAATTCGTCGGAAATGGCGAACGGAGGATATGAATTGATATTCTTGGGCGAGCCGAATCCGATGATCGCATTAGTGGGAACGGTAGCGATATTTTTGCTCGTTGTCTATATCGAGAGCACACGTATCGAGTTACCATTATCTCACGGGAACGTGAGAGGAGCGAGAGGCCGTTATCCGATAAAACTGATGTATGCAAGCAACATCCCGGTGATATTGATGTCAGCTCTGCTTGCGAACGTGAGCATGGTCGCTTTGCTGTTGTATAGCAATGATTTCCTAAGTGGTATACCTATCATAGGAGGCAATAGTATCATAGGTTCATTCGAACCGGGTACTACCACGGCCACGGGAGGTGCCGCATGGTATCTGTCTGCGCCGTCAGGAATAACAGGATGGCTTATGCCAATCCTGAGTCCCGAAGCATACGGAAACGGCCATACCGTTCTCCAGAATATATGTCACGTCCTCGTTTACGGGACGGTGATGATCATGGGTGCGATAATGTTCGCTAAGTTCTGGGTGCAGACAACAAATCTTGGGCCGGATGCTGTCGCAAGACAGATACAGAAGAGCGGAATGCAGATACCCGGATTCCGCAGAGATCCAAGAGTACTGAAAAGAGTGCTCGAGAGATATATTCCCACAGTCACCATAATGTCCGGTGCGATGATAGGAGGGTTAGCGGCGGGAGCCGATATGATAGGGACCACCGGTCACGCCACGGGAACAGGATTGTTGCTTGCGGTCGGTATATTGATTCACTTCTACGAAGCGATAGGACGTGAGCAGATGATGGAGATGAACCCCGTGCTCAGAGGATTCTTCGGCAAGGAGGACTGAGGATGCCGAATCCCGGAAGCCCCCAGGCACAGGCTGAGAACAGGCAGAAGATGCCTGCATTTCCCATGTCGAAGAAAACAATGATCGGCATGGTCGCTGCGCTGGCAGTTGTTCTGGTGATCTACTATTACATGGAGCCCGTAGGCAGGGTTTTGAATTATGGCTTAGGCCCCCTCCTGGGTTTCGGCGGACGATGGCCTGTCCTGACGCTTATTTCCGCAGGGTTGATAATGATCACGATCAGCACGGTCGTAAGGTCATTCATGACCGATTCCGTCAAGCAGGCGAAAAGTCAGAGGATCCAGAGCGACTTCAATAAAGAGATGAAGCAGGCCAGGGCCGAGAACAACCTCTTCAAACTGAAGAAACTTCAGGAAGAACAGCCAAAGATGATGGCGGCGTCGATGGAATCCAGCACGGCGATGATGAAGATCATGCCCATCACGATGATCATTATCATTCCGATATTCACCTGGATACGTTATTATCTTACTTACACCGCCATCGGAGAGGTCATCGATGATGTCAAGAGAGTTTACATTGCATTACCGTGGGACACTCATTTCGACCTCCTGGGTATGATAAGTATCATCCCGTGGTGGATCGTCATCTACATGATGATCAGCCTGCCGATAGGCCAGCTTGAGAACAGGGCGGTCAGATACTATCTGCTGAAGAAACGCCTGAAAGAACTGGACGGTACCGCGTAAAAAGGCCGGGGTCGGTATGAGGATCACCATAAGCGGCCCGCCAGGTTCCGGTAAGACGACCGTTTGCAGGGGGCTGTCCGAAAGGCTCGATATGAAGGCCGTGGTATTCGGGGAGTTCTTCCGTTCTTTAGCAAAAGAAAAAGGGATGACCCTTGCGGAGTTCGGTTCTTTTGCCGAGAAAGATCCTTCCATCGATCGCATGATCGATGATATGATACTTGACGCAGCGATAAAGAACCAAGATATCATTCTCGAATCGAGACTCGCGGCGCATATGTTAACTCAGAATAACATTCCGGCATTCAGGATCTATCTTTGGGCAAGCCCCGAGATAAGGATCAAGAGGGTAGGGATAAGGGACGGCGAATCCTTAGGGGATGTGCGCCGCCATAC
>Ga0209737_10001763_pt1 | contig 15273 bp, 11 predicted proteins | sample TergutCu122P3_FD_187284 | JGI IMG/M metagenome (GOLD analysis project Ga0209737, IMG submission 187284) | Cubitermes ugandensis P3 segment gut microbial communities from Kakamega Forest, Kenya - Cu122 P3 (SPAdes) (version 2) | ecosystem: Host-associated > Arthropoda: Insects > Digestive system...
CCCCCCGTCAACTCAACCACATCCAAATTCAATTGTAGGTAATTAGACAGAGAGCGATAGTGTTTTCAAGTTATGATGCTGCGGACATGCTTGTATATGCGAGCAGGCATATTCAACGCTTAGCCGCCCGGCGCACGGACGTCATGCAATGAAAGCTAAACAGAATATAGCCCACTATGTTCGAACTGGGCCATCGAAATATTACGAATAAAAATCTTAACTAGAAAGAATACACTACTGCTTCAAAAATAATAGTAGGAATCGTAGTAGTACTGATAGTAACCGCATTGTTGTTGTTGTTGTTGTTGTTGTTGTTGCTGTTGCTGCTGTTGAAGCTAATTACAGACTTTCGTCCGAACAAATGCACTTGAAACATGGAATCCAATCTTCCGAAAACAGGTTGTTGAGCATGTAAATGGGAGGAAGTGACAGGAGGTTAAAGGCTAAAATAAGACGAGGAACTTCGTAATTTTAGTAGGGCTAGTTAAACAAGAAGCAAGGTATTGGTGTACCACGCAAGGAGGATAAAATACGTACGTATTTTTAGTGTAGACCAGTGTTTAGTTTAGCCCCATAACTAGACCGAAGTGTAATATAAAAATTGATATTCAAAGAAACCGGTGTAGTTATGTGGCTTAACTAGCTCAGAACAGATTAGTGACTGGGTCAATAAGTATGGTAATTAAAATTCGGCTGCCGCAAAGTCTGGGACCATCAGCTTACCAAGACGGACTTTGATTCAAGGACTTAGCAGCTTAATCTGTGTTAACGGTTCAAATTCTTTCAGTAGCATTAGGCAGACCAAGGCATGATGGTGTGGGTTTATTAAACAGCAGTTGAGGGTTTCTTATGTGACTATAAATTTAATGAGACCTTTTTTTTTTACTATGGCCCAACAGCCCCTAGTGGCCCAAGGCCTCCTCATTATCGAGGATTCTTGATTACACTCAGACACACCACATTCGGTAGGACTCCTCTGGACGAGTGATCAGCCCGACGCAGAGCTCTCTACCTGACAACACACAACAGACATCCATGCCCCCGGCGGGATTCGAACCTACAATTCCAGCAAGTGAGCGGCCGCAGGCCGTCTCCTTAGACCACACGGCCACTGGGATCGACATTAAGACCGTTTAGATACCAGTGAATAACCCCTCGCACACAAACACAAATTTGCTGTAGTCCGTACAAAACTCGGAATTTTGTCCGAAATAGTGAATTGTTCCGCTGCAAACGGCAGTCTCAGAACGCCATGAAAATACGCACAGACACCATAAGATTTAAGAAAAAGTGTGCTGGAACGTAAAATGTGCATTTTGTTTATATTTACAACGCTTGCTCAGGAGTCAAGAGTTGCTCAGTAGGTATAGTGACTAAGCCAGGGGGTGGAAAAGAGCAGGTCTTATTTTCGACTGCCCACAGTGGCTGAGTTTTCTGTTCTCAAGAGCATCCACACTGGTTTCGGGACCCACCAAGCCTTCTAGCCTTCGGGTAACGCGGCATATACTCTTTCGGGAAACAAGGCAGAAACGTGAAGTTGGTAACTTACATATAGTGTCGAAGTTAAATTTAATGAAGATGTACGTCCACTGTCGCATACGTTATTGTGTGGTTGTGCTGAGTCAAGTACAAAGAGTGCTTTACCTTTTTCTATAACGTCTGCCTAAAACATTTTTCCCTGCTGCAAAATACATAGCTCGTTACTTCCGAGATGGTCGCAGAAACTTGTGAATGTACCTTATTATTACCACATTTTAACCTAAACTGTAACGCTGCAACAAAAACTTTAGTTCATGCTCCTGTCGGTGTATTTTAAATTTACGCATTATTAACTGTACCATGCTTGTGTATACAAGGGAAGGTCGGTATTCTGTGTAACGTTTTTGAACTGCATAGTAAGCCATTAGAGGGGAGGTTGAAACGATCAGAGCGAGAGAGAGAGAGAACATGTGAGGGAGCAAGAGAGTCAACAACCAAAGCAGCGGAAACAGCAAAGTGCCTGCTGCCTCATGCCACATTCTGTTATAATATACTCTATGTAACTGCAGTACAGACATGCAATAATAAATAGACCTACAGCTTCCCATTGCAAGACACTCGGATTACAACACCTCACGCACTGGTTGAGTTAAATGACGAATCGACTGTCAAATGTTGTCTATGTAAACTGCCAGCTATAAACTAGCACAGTTAGTAAGGCATTTAGTAATTCTACAGCTACACATCAGCCGATCCCAGTGGCCGCGCGGTCTAAGGCGTGGGTCTGCGGCCGCTCGCTTGCTGGGGTTGTGGGTTCGAATCCCGCTGGCTGCATGGATGTCTGTTGTGGGTGTTGTGTGTTGTCAGGTAGAGGTCAGTGCGACGAGCTGATCACTCGTTCAGAGGATTCCTACCGACTGTGGTGCGTCGTTGCGTGTGATCTAGAAACCTCGTGAATGAGGAGGCCCTGACCCACTGGGGGCTGTTGCACCAAAAACAAACAAACAAACAGCTACACATCAGCTAAACAGTACATTTTTTAACGAGAGACCGACCACGTGCCGGGTCAGAAATGAAACCCACAACTTCAACACTTTGAAACTTGAAGTCATGTAAACACTGTTTAAATGTTGAATTCCTTCTGTACAATAAACAAACTGTGTCTTCATCACAAAGGTAAGACTGTTATTGCTGTTTACGGATATCACAGGCCTAACTGTTTATTCTCTGAATCATACGAAACACACAGATACACACAAATACACAATCCAGGAGTCTTTTAATATCATATCAGCTGGTAAGCTTGCTTATCATTTTATCTTATAGGGTTACGAAGATTTAGGAATTTCGTGCATGACTCAACTAGAACGGAAATCTGCTGGTTTTCTCATGAAATATATGATATAAAATGTAACATAGAATTCCCGTGCGATGCACCTGGTTTCGAGACCAAGTCGTTCTTTGTGGGACTTGTCATACAACTAAAATTTGCCACGGTTTTACCATGATATCACTTCCGCTCGTTTATATACGTATATCTTACAAATGGTCCTTATTTTATCTGCAAGCTATCACTTGTCACTTCAGTTCGCCAATCAGCCGCGCGTGTAGACAGTGGACTGCGTTAATACGTAGGATAAGCGAGCTGACAGGAAGTGGATCCGACAGTACTCATCAAAAATCTAGACTCTATATATCAATATCACTGCCATGACAACTAAGATTTAACGGATGATGCAGAGTCGTTAAGTTAAAAGTAAAACAAAGGAGAGGAGTAGAGCACAACTGGTTCTTAACGTCAGTACTAGAGAGAGGTGGGACCTTATTCAGTGTAAATTAGCCATTTACCCTTCACACGTAAATTTCGACTGTTAAGGAATGTCAGGTACCCAGTCACAGAAGGCTGCACTTCGTACAGGATTGTCAAAAAATCTATGCTGTACGTCGTAACAACTACGTCAGTTTAGGATCACCGCTACGTTATAATTTAGATGCAGAATTTAGAATATTATACATGTTAAATGGCGGTGAAAGCTCATGTATAGTCCAAGGTGGATTCGTGTGAGCTGCGTGGTGGACAAAGTAGTGTCGTAGTAGACTCTTCTCTTCATTCCGCCGTTTCCTGATGCTCATCTGTCACCGTGCTTTAGTCCTGAACATTCAGAATATTATCACGTCCAGGGTCCTTAAACAATTAAAGTAACTTTCATTTTCTTTAACATTTAAGAACACTGCATTTTGTTCACGCGATACACTTGACGTAGCAGTTCGTAATCACAATAATCAGTTAGGGTTGCCATGCACATAAACGGCGTTAAACGCTTGAAATTTGCAATGGAGATGCAGTTTGTTTGCTGTCAGATGTGAGCAGAATTTGTCTCTATTGTATTTACTTGAATCTCAGACGTCAATTAAATGATTAAGAGAGGACAGAGTACCCTTTATGTCAGCATGTTGCTGCACTCTTGTGGCATGAAGTGAAATGTCTATAACCCAGCGCAGTGAATCACGCTGATCCTTTGTAGCTTGCATGGCGCGGGTTATTTTTGAAAAGAAAAAAAATATAGGCCATATACATACAACGAAACATTGTGGCGCATTGGCGTAACGTTTTTACCTTTTCGACTACCCTAACAGCCTGATACCATTTCACTCGAAGAGAGCGCTTTTATGGCGATTTAATTTTGCCGGCAACAGTAAAACACACTTATTTCTTCATGAAGTGCCCGATATTTGTCTTATTTGGAATTTCTCGACGGATTTTACAGAAGTTCCCAGTATCAAAATTCACGAAAATCCGTTCAGTGGAAGCCGTGCTGACATGCAGACAGACGGAAAAACGAACGGACATGATGAAGGTAACAGGCGTTTTTCGCGACAGTGCAAACAAATTTAAGAAAGAAACGCAATTATAGTAGACAAATCTCCCCTTTCCCAGGAAGCTTATTTGTACAGGTGTGTATTATACTAATATTAATGGTAAAAGCGACGGTAATGATAAATTTATACCTGTGCTTGACTAGACGCCAAGCCATGAAAGCATTCGGGTAAGAGGATTTATGCCTTCGTAATCTGTATCTCAAAACTAGAGGTAGGTGACTGGATGTCTTCACACACCGGCCAGCTTACAGCTGCGTCAAGAGCTCTCGGAACCTATTTGGCTTAAGAAGCTGTGTGGGTCACAGATCCGGTCTGGGCGCTTTACAGAAGAAAAAGAAGTTCTCTTAACCCTGCGGGAATCGAACTCCGATATATCGGTCTTACGTCCCGTAAACTAGTTAGTATGTCAAATAAGTCAACCCTACCCACTTTAACAAAACGGTCGTTATGGAGTATTCTAATGTTTATAGTATAGCCGATACATGATTAATGTTAGAAGAATTCGGATTTCGATTCTTAAGCCTTTGACTGTTACGAGGAAAAAATGCACAAATACTTCTAAAGGCCTCTAGCGGAAACAACATCCGCAAATTTGGCTAGCATGTAGATCTTTATGGGACGTATAGTGATAACTTATTTATTTATTCAGATATGTTCATGGATGTTTAATGATGCTTTAGCTCAATGTGACTGTATAGTGTCGAAAAGTAAGATTAGAAGTATTGGATAATTTGGAAAGGATATGAAAGCAAGAGTTTGTGACCTAATTTGAGCTACTCTCCCGACATTTGTTGAGTGGTTTCGAAAAACATCGGAACAAATGATATCCAGACCGAGATTTCAGTCCCTAACGTCCCACACAGACAGTAGTTTAGCTAGACGCTTGGCCACGAAGTTCTGTTCACGTTGGATGTTAATAATGCTCCCAGGTCGAATCTAAAGCTTAAAACTGCAGTCTTAAAGAATATTGTAATATAGGGCTAATTACAACAGCTTACTGGAAAACGAAGAAATAAATTCAATATAATCTTTCTGTGACACACGTGTAGGTCTTGTACGTAGGGTATGAAAGGGGTCCAATGGATCCTCCTCTTCTACAAATCCGTACAGTTGCTACACTTTCCCTCTAGTATAAAAATAAAAAAAGTTGTCCCTCTACGAGCCATAAAGTTACGTATATAGTGGGAGTGGAGCTGTAGCGACACTCCCTCCTAGCCTTAGAGGTGCGTTTTCAAATTCACGCTCCTAAATTTCTCGTACTCTCTACTGGTCATCTAGCCGTTCTGTTCATACAAATGCTGGTAGAGGTATGCATGAGGTAAACTACTCTAGCGGCCAGCCGCTAGACCAGTTGAGTCAGGAGAGAAATACAACAGTACTAAGCGAGGGGGAAGGCGTCGAGCACCGCTATTCCCATCATCCGCTGGGCTTGTTTCTTGGCCTCAGTATAGTGTCGTTATATACACGTGGAATCCACTTTGGTCGCCATTTGTTTGCCTCTGCAACGCCATCGTTTGTTTCCGAGTGGCACAGAGATAGAGCCTTCCGAAGTGACTTGGTTTAATTTAAATCGAGTGTACTTTGTTGGATACAAAGAATGGGAGTTCGTGATTTTAAAATGAGTTTTCATTGACTGCTGAATTGGTTCCTTTTTATTTTATTTAAAAAGAGAATAACATTTCATGCCACAGTGAGTTAGCCCGATATGGACGGGCAGTCTAAAAGAACATTTTATTAATGCAACGTAACATAAGGCATTTCGGCGATATGAAACCAAACACAGAATATTTGAGTGTCAAAATGTCAATAACTATTAATTATGTTCTCTTTTTTTTCCGTTATATCGTAGTTACGTACGCTTCCTTAGCAAGTAAAAATAAAACATGTGTTTATGACAGTGTCATTGGTGGTATATCTTTCTCCTTCCTTTATGTGAAAATAATGAGGCTCCCTTTCAGAAATACAAGAGCATGAAGAAACAACATTAAAATTCTCACGCGATTGTACAGAAGTAGGGTTAGTTAGTCCGTAACGAATTACATGCTGAATGTTTTAAGCGAGGAGCATTTCTGCTTTACCTCGGGTAGAAATGAGGAAGGGAACATCCAGATGTTAGATACAAGGATCACGAGCATTAATGTGGTTTGTGCTAAAAGGAAAAGCTGTCATTCATGTTTAGGTATTCTGCTTATAGAGTCAGTACTTATTATGGCTTAATTACTGCATAAGGAAGTAGTGAAAACTGGAAAAGAAGTAAATATTTCGAAAGGAACGTAAACTTTCACGTATGTTGGGTGGAACTGAAATTTCATGTATGTATTTAAACATGTGAAATTCTACGGAGTGGAAATTCATCCTTAATATGAGACATCCCATTCTGTTTAAAATAAAGGATACAAAGAATATTACATTCAAACACAACTTTTTATTTATGAAAAATTTGCTTTGTTTCGCAACATGTCTAGGCTACATGTTTTGGCCCATAATAAAACCATCATCGAGAAACATTTAAAAAACGATAAAGGTATTTTAAAAGTTATGGTCTTTTAAAATTGAACATCGAAATCTGAGACCTTAAAATCCTAACTTAGGAAGAAAATGTCCTCAGGTTAGCCACAGAAATATAATATTTATAAAATGTGTACACCATTCCCAGACGTCAGGTCTCCCGAGGCACTAAATTTGGACCGTGGGAACTCATATTTCTGAGTCCTCTGCGTAGAACATGTCTCAAGTCACGTTTGTGGTGCTGAAAGATTTGAGGCGGTAATTTATTATACTGCTTTATGTTACAGTGTATTGTATATGTCGGTTAAGTTTGCAGTTTACTGTTTTCAACTTAAATTTATCAGTTTAAACAAGTTAACTTTTGTTTTCATTCGTTTTAAAATTATCAAATTCTTGCCATTCTTTAGTATTTTCTGATAAAGGCTTGAACAATTTAAGTATGCTTTCGCGAAGTGTTATGTTGTGAGTTTGTCCAAAGTGTGTTATGATACTACTGACGGGTAAGGTGTGAATCCATAAGTACGGACAACTTTGCTATTTTTGAGAAATGGAGAACTTCGATCCTATTAGAAGAGACATGTAAAAGACCACCACTTAGCGTATAAGAAGCGAATCTATCATCCCGAATACTTGAGTTCGTTATGAAAAGCGAAATATTATAACAGAAAAGGGACGAGTTGAAAACACAAATTTTCGCAACTGTGTATCCAGATTGTTCAAGTTCTAACAGGCGGTAATAAAGAAATTGCAGGAATTTTAACAGAAAGATCAAAAAGTAGCGAGAACAAAGTTCTAAATGTTCTGTAATTGATTAAATTTACATGAGAACAGTCAACAACAAATTCAGACGGTGTGTAAATAAACTTAACCTAACACGTCATAATTTAAATTATACAGTTTGGCTACTTTGAGGACATTATTTTTCTGAATTACTTTTGAAAGGTTTGAAAATTCTACACATTTAAAAAAATATAATATCTTAATTTGACGTGTGACATCCCGTTGTCTCATTCAGTAACTCAATACATAAAGTTGACTTTGTATACCGAGTTCCTATAATATTATAATACCACTGTCTACATATATTATACTCGTATATATATATTTATATTTATTTACTTAAAACATGGCTTGATGATGTCTCTATTAAGAGCTAAAATATGTAAGTCTGTTATAAACAAAACAATTTCTTTTATCAATAAATTTTGGGCTGAATGGATTATTTTCGTTTTTTGGCGTTGCCTTGAAATTCAGGGGAAAATTGAAAACTGGGAAAATAACAATCGTGTTTGCGTTTAGCTTTGAATTGTATGCCTCGTAGTTTCACACTTCAGCGGTTACTTACCACAGAACATTTTTGTGGGTATGGGGACATGCATTGTGAAGGACTGCGAACTGGCAGGTGGCTAATTTAGGGCCGCGTTTGACCCCTTAAGGCGCAGTGGTAACTGCATGTACCACATGCATTGCAGCTAAAAATTTATGCATTTTACTCCCACACTTTGTTTTATATTTTTTAGGGAAGCCAATAAGAAGAAATTATTCCCTGCACTCCTTCATACAGTTGGTCTTTGTAATTTGGCCCAACTTTTGAGTTGGAAAATAATTTCAAAAACATTATTTTATATACCAATTAAGTTTATGAATTCACATGATTGAAATTAGCTACGTATTCCCACCAGTCTACCGTGAACTAATCCCTCAATCCTGTGGCAACTACACGTAAGTGTACTAACAGCTGTTACTTCCATCAACGCTGCATTTTGCTCACAGATTGTATTTATGTGCTTCGTACGATCTCAAAATAAACAGCAGTGACGTTCTTTTACAGCATTGACCAGTTTTTTTTAATGCGTACAGTAACTTCCCTACGAAGTATAAACTGACTTTTAAGAATTATTGAAAATAAATTTCTGGTTTTAAATAATTAAAATACAGGTTTATTTAAATAAATTTACCAGTCTAAAATGGCTTAATTTTTTTAAGTATACCGGCAATTATATGCGCCATATGCTGTAACGTTCGTGAAGTCTGCATTTGACACACAGTGTATTCGTATGGTTCTCATAGTAAACAATCGCTCCTTTTGAAAGAGCGTTAACTTTTGACTGTGTAATGAGACGCAATATTTTATGTGTGAAGTTTGAACTGCATTTTAAATAGCTGTTCACCTTAACTTCATACTTTAAATTATTAGTTGGAAGAAATCGGACAGTAATTATATTCAGAATTGTCGACCATAGCTGAAAATGTAACTATCTACGTGACATGTCACAAATATTTATTATCCCAGAGAAAATACTCAATAACTGGCATAAAAGAGTTCAATACGAACACTGTAAGAATGAACTTTGTGCTATTTCTCCATTACAAATACACTCTAATGAACAGCAATTGCAAGACTGTCAACGTACGTCAAAGGAATTAAGGGCTGTGACATTTTGACTCGATTAATTGATTAAAAGAAGTTAGAAAGAACTGCATTGCTGGGATATCACATCTTCCTAGGTTGCTGAACGGAAGGCGGAGACACTTCTTGTAGTATGACTCGGCTCATGGAAAATTGTTTATGTCAAAAAAAATAATAATATGAATTATTTAACTCGCCAACTCCTTCAAAATTTGTCAGTCGGTAAGTCAAAGTGTTCTCCAGCTTTATTTCAGCCTCAGAAATCACAATCGAATTAACAACTGGTCGTCACCGGATCCTATATTGTGACAGTCAAATTGAGTCCAGATCCAAAAAAAGATTCTTCGAAATTAAATTTAAACATTTAAAATCGCGTCTTCCTTTCAGTTCTCCTTACAAAACCTGCAAAGTACAGTGATTAGTACATACAGAGTGAAATAAAATTAGATGTTTTTCAATAAAACTTCCTCGGGACAGCTGCCACATCAGGTGTAGAGTCATTCCGTTTTGAAGAAAACAGGAAAAAACTGCATGGAAACGTTCAGTTTTCTGGGTACACAACACGGTCAATGGCGCAAGGCGTAAAAAGATCATACCATTGGCGACTCATGGTTATAGTAGGTGTTCGAAGCGGCCTGTCTGGATTTCATGGTGGTAGGCAGTGCGCCGCACGATATTCTCTGGAACACGTCGTGATATGTCGGCGTCTACCGTTGCCATAGTTGCCTGAAATACTGCTGTCATATCTTTGATTGTTGTAAATAGGACTGCTAAAATATGACTCCTGTGATGTCCCGACGAAATAAATTCATCGGATTAAATTCAGGCGACCGAGGATATACCATCCAGTCGGTTAGCCACGTCAACCCGCGTTCTTGGAGAGGGTTTGTCGCGTTCAAACTCGCTGTCACATTTCGAGGCACTTCTACAAGAACAACTTTCAGAAAATCACGATACTGTTGAGCTTCCAGTCTGTCAGGTAAAAAATATAGACCCACGACAATGTACCTGATGATGTAAGACCAAATATTGCCCTTAAAATGGACTTCATACCTAGGTTCGAGGATGGCGTGGGTATTATTCCTAGCCCAGAAGTGATTGTAGCAGGCGTGGAACACACTAGTCAAACAGCTCATCCGCAGGGTGTCGATGTCGAAGTCATTCACAAGGCTGCATCCATAGAGGACAATCATCTTGAAATAGATGTGAACCGTGCAAATACTGGCACGGATGCAATCGATCGTCACAAAGTACTGTACCTATCGTTCCATGCCTGCAACTATGACATCTTAATCGAATAATATCCGTATCGTATTCATAAATGTCACACGAAAAACCTGCTCAAATCGTCCAAAAGCATTAGCGTCTGGATGACGTCGACAAAATTCAGCTCTTACCGCCATGTGTCAGTACCATTTTACCATATTACAGGCACCGCGGGTTAAGAATGTCACAGTATTCGTCGTGCGTGTCCCACGATCATTCGATCACGAGTCCTGCTGCGCACTGCGTGTACTGCGTTCATCTAACAAAGCTCTGTGTCGTCATGACAGTAACACTGCTTAGAAATGTGTTTCCCCATTTGACGGTGACGTGTATTTCGAAAACTAGCCGTCGTACGATATATGTTGTAAAAAAAACATTCCCTCGAAGGCTTAGTTCGAGACCAGACATGTCAATTAAGCAAGAATGTTAAGCTGTAAATATGTGTGTTCAATCGTAAGCTCAAATTTCATCCCACAACTTCAGTCCCAAACCCAAGCATCATAATAATGAAGGTTGTATAATTATTTCAATTGTCGCATTTTTTAACAATTGCAAAGTCGTTCCTGTGTATGGCTTAGCAACACGCTATGAAGAAGTAGAGGGGAGTGGAGGTACAGTTGCAGACCTCCAGTCCGTAACGTCGTACACCGACATAATTTTTCCTCTAATATTTTGGAACATCAGTAGTTTCGAAGTAAATTAAATTCAAGTTTGTTTAGTCAATCTTATTCGTTGTGTAATTGCGTGTCACATTGCAATACGTTACGGACTGTACGTGGTTTAAAGCGCTCACATATCAAAACCTCAAGCTTCTAAACACGGACACAAATTGAACGGGGGCGGGCTGGCGGACAGAGCCAGGCGTGGGGAGGAAGCAGGTTCAATCCGCGCACATTCAACGAGCCACACAGACCTACAACTTCCGGGACACGGATCTAGAATCATCCAGCATACGTAGTGCCAGTGCCTACATTACATTTTACACGCTCCATTAACTCTGACAATTTCTGTGCAGATGGCGCATGGTGCATTGTGTTGTATAACTAACTAGACATCTAAGCAAGTGACCAGTGAACTATAGAAGCTAACGAGCTAACTAAATAACAAACCAACGATTTGACTCGTTGGGAAGATTGCAACATAATGAGCGACCTCTTCTCTTGTTATCGAAACACGTGCGGTTGAGCCGGACTGTAACTTTGCCTACTTCAGACATGGAGAAGTAACTTTCCTTCTCAGGACAGAACGCAGAAAGAGGAACTGACGTTCTCACGGCGGTGATTAAGAAGGTGACCGTCGTCTGGAATGTAGCCTGGTACAAGTGCATCGACGTTCAGGGGTATTTGGTACCTCTGTCATCAGGGTCGATGAGTTTGTCTGCAGTGTCTTTGAAACGTCGGCACACTTCTACCAAATTGCACTTCGTCACAGCCAAGAAGACGGCAGCTGTTACAGACTGTGAGTGCTTGAGACGAATGTGCTGAGGATAATTTGGACTTGAGGAGGGGAAAGTAACAGAAGGCCGAAGAAGTTTGTGTACTGTGGAGCTTTATGAAGTATGTTGTTGATCGTATACTATTAGGCTGACAATATAAAGGAAAATTATATGGGTTAAGTATGTAGTACGTATAGGATATAAGAGATGAGAAGTACATACAAACTAGCTGGAGAACCTAAAGGAAAAAGCATACCTAGGACGGCATAGGAGTAGATAGGGGGTTAATTTTTAAATGCATCTTAGAAAATAAGATATAAGGGCAAGAACTTGAGTCATCTGACGCAGGATTGGGAAGAGTGGCAGCCTACTGTGAACACGGTAATCAATTCTGCTTCCAAAAAATGAGGCAGAATTCCTTGACAAGCTAACACACTATCTGCTTCTGAAGAAGGATTCTGCTCCTTGGAGTTAGTTTGTTGACGTTTATGTAAATATTTATAGAAATAAACAAGCATGGCTTATTATGAGGTTAGGCATCCCGTTGTGTTATCACGTAATTATTGCCTAAATTAACGGTCAGCTAAGTATATATCTTGTTCACATCTGTACACAGAAAATAGCAAGTATATATCGTTTATTGCAACATGTTGCGACCTTTAAAAGTAATCATCAGGTTTAAATACGTGTTGCAAAACACAAAAAGATACATAATCGCCTTTTTACCAAACTTCATTAAACGACATAAACTTAGTTGTGTTCACTGTTAACTTACATAATAAGCATGGCCTATTTTAAGGCAGTGTCTTTGCATTAACTTAATATGATGACTGAGAAAATCCCCGAAGTGTTTAACCTGGACAACCTGCACTTCGGCTGTGATTTGAATGCAGGCGAGCTATGTATGAATTTACCAGTGTACCGTACCAATCGGCTCGTCCCAAATATCCAAGATATCTGTAGCGACAGTGAAGCCTCACGTACAGGCGGAGTATATTTGAGAAAGCTGCAGGCCTCCCAGGCGGTCGCTACGCCCCACAACATTACTACTCGCAACTCCTACAGACGCGTGAGGTCAGCACGAATTATAGTTGAGCAGTGTCAGACAATTCTCAACGTAAAACCCCTTGAACTTCCAAACATAAATACCGGGACTATCATATCATGATATCATCTCTTTGCATTATTCATTACAAGCAGACGTGCCCATTGTTCTCTCGGCATGTAGATGCTTTGCTCGTTAATGTCGTAATGTAGAGCAGAGAGGACTGTAAAGAAGGAATGTAACTTAAATTAAGAGATTAAAAGTGTACTACTCACGTAATTCTAAAGTAATATTTAGAGTGAGGATTGTAGGTAGGTTTCACCCTTTCACAGGCCTTAGTGAGAGTAGAGGTATAGCTCTACTCTATTTTTTGACCTCGGCACTAGAAGGGGGTGAGAGGTCAGCGTCACGCCCCGGCCGCACCTTACCCCAGGGAAAGACTCGGTACCCATTGTACAGGAGGCTGGGTGGACCTCAGGGCCGGTCCGGACAGGTGCGGAAAATCTCGTCCCCACCTGGATTCGATCCCTGGACCGTGCAGCCCGTAGGAGTCGCTATACCGACTACGCTACCCGGCGAGTGAGGATTGTAATCGCATAAAATAACTCAGCAGCGATACTTGCACAAGACATTAACAGCCGTGGCTGCCATCACACTGGTAAGCAGTACGGAGCCAACGCTCACAACAGCTCTGTTTGTTCCCTAGTAAATCGGACGGACACAAAAAAAGAGCATATTCACATTTTTTATATATAGAGCTTGTGAGAGATATTTCACAGCTATGCGTAAAACCATTCGAACTGGCGTTAATACAGTATAAAGGACATTAATAAGAGATGATTTAGTCATAGTCCTACTTTGTACTATTGCGACGAATAATATATATGGTTGTGCGATTAGCGTCAAATGGTAAGATGATTACTAATTAATTAAATCACTGCCCGGAGATTATTTCTACTTAGCTTTCTCGTGGTTTTCATAAATCCTTCCAGGTAAACAGTGGTACAGTACTCTAAAAAAGGCCACTACCGCTGCCTTCAACTCCTTTTCCCAATAATTTCTTTTTTTTTTCCCAACCATATCTGACAAAATCAAGAACACCTTCAGTGAAAATAATGAATCGCTCTGTCGAGATTTGCCGATCCCAGTGACCGCCGGGTCTAAAGTGGCCGCTCGCTTTCTGAGATTGTTGGTTCGAATCCCGCCAGTCATGGCTGTCTTCTGTGAGTGTTGGGTGTGGTCAGGTAGAGGTCCCTGCGACAGGCCGATCACTCGTACAGTGGAGTGATGTGTCTTGGTGTGATATCGAAAAGTCAACACTGAGGAGGCCTAGGCCCACGTAGGACTGTCGAGTCATAAAATACAAAGTCGAGGTTTTGGCCTGTTATATCTTAATTTAAACTGCTTGATTGAAACCACAGATGTTAGCAGAGAGAGAAAGGAAAGTGTAATGCCACTGGTGACTTTTGTTTTAGTACAGACATGCGTCGCTTAACGATGAGGATACTTTCTGAGAAATGCTTCGTTAGGCGATTTCGTCGTTGTGCGAACGCCATAGAGTTACTTACAGAAACCTAGATTGTATAATCTACTACACACCTAGGCTACATGATAAAGCCTATTGCTCCTAGGCTACAAATTTTTACAGCATTTTACTGTACTGAATACAGTAGACAACTGTAACACAATGGTCAGTATTATAATATTATAGTATTATATTATAATATTATATTCTTATGGGACCACCGTCGTATATGCGGTCCGTCGTTGACCGAAACGACGTTATGCGGCGCATGACTGTAGTGTTCAGCCCTATTTCGGTTAACAGTTACAAAATGGAAACATGTTTTTAATAGGGGCCGTAAAGTATTGGTTACTCGAATTATTTCTGGAACAGAAACTGATCAGCTATAACGGCCATGAAATAAAAAGTTAAGACCATACTGAAGTTCAATCGTGTATACTTAAATGCTGCAGATAGTGAAAGAAAAGAAACTGGTGAAGTGATTCTGGAGAGAGAAACAAAGAAAAACAGCTCCATTCCACCCTAGACTCTCATTGTTTATCTTCTAAAGTGGTTTTCCGGACCATTGCGTGTAATCCAAGCGACATCGCTCTAACCCCCAATCCCCTATGTCGCCAAGTTCTGGCAACTCCAAAAATATTGACTACATTCAACATACAGCAGAGGTAAGGGTCTCAGAAACCAGTAGTGTTATAAGCACACACCAACTAACGATTCAAATCCTA
>Ga0209737_10001764_pt1 | contig 15273 bp, 16 predicted proteins | sample TergutCu122P3_FD_187284 | JGI IMG/M metagenome (GOLD analysis project Ga0209737, IMG submission 187284) | Cubitermes ugandensis P3 segment gut microbial communities from Kakamega Forest, Kenya - Cu122 P3 (SPAdes) (version 2) | ecosystem: Host-associated > Arthropoda: Insects > Digestive system...
TTGAAAAAAGCCTCCGAGATGGTGGGGGGTTTCGGAGGAGGCCATAAGGTCGCCGCCGGCGCCACCATCCCAAAAGGGAAGGAAGAAGAGTTTTTGGATATCGTTGAGGATCTTGTATCCTCTCAGATCATTTGAGCAACATATACAGAACGGCCTTCTGCGCATGCAGACGGTTCTCCGCCTGATCGAGGACGGCGCTCTGCGGCCCGTCCATTACCTCGGCGGTTATCTCTTCGCCTCTGTGAGCGGGGAGGCAATGCATCACCATGCAGTCCTTCTTCGCAAGTGCCAGCAGGTTCGAGTTGATCTGATACATCTTGAAGATCCTTATCGCGTCCTCTCTCGGAGTGGTATCGCCCATCGACACCCATGTGTCAGTGTATAGGACGTCGGCATCCTTGCATGCTTCCTTCGGGTCGTGGGAGGCGATGATCTTGCTTCCGTTCTCGTCGGCGATGCGTGCCGCGGCGAGCATTATCTCCGCGTTCGGCATTCTCGTTGCGGGGCAGCATGCCACCATGTCCATCCCCATTATGGCACACGAATAGAGAAGAGAATTGCATACGTTGTTCCCGTCTCCGAGATACACGAACTTCTTTCCGCGGAACGAACCCTTCTGCTCTTTTATCGTCACCATGTCTGCAAGGGCCTGACACGGATGCTCCAGGTTGTCGAGGCCGCTTATGACCGGTATCGTAGCCGTTTCTCCCACCAGATCCATTATCTTGTAGTCATATGCGCGGTACATTATGCCGTGCACGTATCTGCTCAGCACTTTCGCTGTATCTTCCACGGTCTCCCCCTGGCCGCCCATGTGCAGTTTTGATGCATCGATGTGCAGGGCGTGGCCTCCCAGCTCCGTGATCGCGACGTCGAAGGAAATTCTCGTTCTTGTGCTGGGCTTCTCGAATATCAGCGCCAGCGTTTTGCCTTTGAGCGGTGCGTTGTGGTTGCCGCGTTCTTTCTTTAGCTTAATGGCCAGATCGACCAGGTCCGGCCACTCATTTTTCATATCCATTACTGAAATGAGGTCTCTCTTTGCCATAATCGGTGATAGACTCAGAGTAATATTTACATTTATGCTGGGTTTTGATACACCTTACCGTACGGCCGGGGATGATCGGCCGCGCAGCGTGTGGCGTTTTTGAAACAATTGTTCTTACACTGTCAGCCGAACATCCTGCGGATATGCTCTATCTCGCCGCGTGAGATATGACAGTATCCTCCGGGATTCTTTTCCAGATAATCCTGGTGATATTCTTCCGCGGGAAAATAGTTCTCAAGAGGCAGAGCTTCTGTGTAGAACTCTTCGTGCTTCTTTCTTTCGTTCTCTACGTAAGCCGTAACTTTTTTTCCGTCCGGTTCATTGGTCCAGTAGATGCCCGTCCTGTATTGGATGCCGCGGTCGTTCCCCTGGCGGTTATGCTGTGAGGGGTCGATCACCATGAAGAGAATATCGAGGATGCGTTCAAGCTCGATCACGTTCGGATCATAGCGGACCTTGACAACCTCGCAATATCCGAACTTGCCTGAGCATACCGTCATGTAATCCGGTATAATCCTGTTGTATCCGTTGGCGTAACCGCATTCGGTTTCGATCACTCCATTTACCACAGAGAAGACATTCTCAAGTCCCCAGAAGCAGCCTCCCCCCAGAAAGATGACCGATCCGCGATCCTGTTCTGCTGTTGGTCCGCCGGTCATACACTTGCCACCGTCATGCGCCTATATAATCAAACGGTCGTTATTTTTCATGGAGATTTTTTGGTAATTTTCATAGAAAAAAGTATGTTGTTTTCATGGAAATTTTTCGGTGATTTTCATAGACCGTATGTGCCAGACGATTGAAATCTGCCCTTATTAAAAAATTGATCCGTACCGCAACAAAGGGCCACAGACCATATGTATGAAGGGACGGGCAGGGTTATGTTCCGATGTCACAGAGTACTCGGTTGCTCATTCCGTCCTTTTCTCGAAGAACCTTGTTATTAATCACTCGCAACGTAACATTTTAAATAAAGTCTCGACAATCCAGGCGTATGAAGATGTCGGAAGCCCGCCTTATGAAGATCATGCTGCTCAGCCTCGGGCTGATCGTACTTGGGACAACGATCTGGTCCAGCATACAGGCGGAATATTTCCAGGATAAAGCGCTTCAGAACATGGGCGGCATTGTTTTCGGAGTCATGGCGGTAACGCTGGGATTGAACCTTGACGACTCTTACAACACGAAGGCTTCCCTTCTGACAGGGTTCGTCCTTGTCATCGGGACCGCATATGTTACAAGGGAGTTCTGTTTCCTTGCGGCAGGTATCGCGACGGAGGGCGGGAGCATGGTCACAAACGTCATCATACCCTTCATCGGTGTATTCATGGGATTCGTTCTGTCATGGTCCTCCGGATACGTTTCAGGGAGAAAGAAATCCAGGAATATCAAAGCGATATGGATCATGGTCGTAGCTTCGTTCTTAGGGATATCTGCAATGATGATCTTCCACATCATCGAACTGCTCCCGCTTTACGGCACGACCCCCGCATTCTTTGCGGTACTGATCGGTTACCTTTGTTATCTGATCATATTCGTGTACGGGCTGCAGATGATGTTCTCCGATGAGATAAGATACAATATGAAGATCGGTGTCACTCCGGCACCGGATGAAAAGGAATCCTGAGAGCTGTGCTCTCAGTGTTTAATCTTTCTTAACGTACTGCGCATAGAGATGCGTGGTCTTGTTGATCGGGGTCAGGAAGCTGAACGGCGGTCCGCCGGGGCTTTCCGACCAGTGGGAGAACCTCATTCCGCCGGGTGCCTTGGGATCGCTGGGCCTGCTGACCTGGCGTCCTCCCATCACGGAACTCGCCCATGACGACCTTCCGTTCTGCGGATCGAATATCACGGTACGCCTGTTCTTCTCCTCCGCGGACCTTTCCTGCGAAAGATTCTGCTGGCCCTGCTGGAACACGTTTGCCGTTGCGACCTGCGTTGAGATGTTTGTAGCGCCGGACATCGCCAGCGGGACCACTCCCACGCTTGCAAAGAGGGATGCGACGACCGCTGCGATGAGGACGCCGTCCTCTATCTCGATCAGGCCTCCGCCGCCGGTCTCTTCCCAGTGCGCATAAAGTCTCGTGCCCGGCTGCAGGGCGCCGCCGTCCCACTTCGTGCCGCCTTCCTCATCTGTGAACCATCCGAGGAATTTGAAGCCCGTTTTTGTCGGGTCCTGAAGCGTCGGTAGCCTACCGTCCGGTCCCAGCTTAATGATGATCGGGGGGTCGCCGTTGCGGGGATAGAGTATGATCGAGTTCTCATCCGCCTCTTCCCATTGAGCATACAACACCAGGTTCTCCGTGATCGGAGTGTCGAAATCCCACTGAACGCCGCCTTCGGCGGCTGTGAACCATCCCGTGAATGCGTGGTCTTCCAAAGTGGGGATCACTCTGGGAACCGGCGAGGGCTTGCCTTTTTCCACTTCTATCGTAAAGGGATCGCTGCCGTTGCAGGGATCGAATGTTACTGTGAACAACTCGACCCAATGTGCATACAGCACAAGGTCCTCGAGGATATCGTCATTGAAATTCCATTCCGCGCCGCCTTGCTGCGCGGTGAACCATCCGAGGAACAGATAGCCTTCGCGCACCGGGTCGGCGGGCTTGGAAACAGCGGTTCCCATCGGAATGGATACCGAGTTTGTCTGCGAGCCGTTCCTGAATTCGACCGTAACGGTAAAGACAGGCGGTTCCGACAGCCATGATCCGTAGAGAATGAGGTTTCCGGTCAACGGCGTCGACGGGTACCATACCGCCCCGCCGTCCATCATCCATTCTGCTAAGTATGCGCCGGGAGTGCTGAATTCGGGGGCCGGTTCTCCCCACTTCTTCACCACGGGTTCGATGTCAAAGCCCGGGAAATAGACTATGACATATTCCGTGCCCCATACCGCATAATATTCCCCATCGACCTCGAAGTCGCCGAGCATGTCGCCTCCCAAATTCACATACTTCCATTCCGGGAGTTCCGGGCCGAGGCCGGATGTTGTCCATCCCAGGAACAGCAGGCCGGTACCATAGTCGCTGAGTATATCCGGATAGTAATCGTTGGGAAGCAGTATCTTGCCTACCTCATTCTCGGCGGTCGCATGCATATCGAAATAACTTGCTCCCTCAGCATTGGAGAAAAAGAACGGTTCTGCGGTGCTGTTGCCGAATGATGTCATCGGGACCCATCGTCCGTTCGTCGAATGGAACACTGCCGAATCTACGCTTACCGAACCGATATCGGGACTTCCGTTCCTGACCTTTCCTCTCTGGTCCTTCTCGGGCACGCTGCTGCTCTCTGTCCCTTCACCATCGGCGAGGCCTCCCGGCAGTATATATAGTGTAAACAATCCCACCGGCTCTCTGATGCTGCACCCGATCACGTACCCGTTGTTCCCTCCCCACCCTCCGACGGCGAAGATGTACTGAGCACCGCCGACCTGATCTAGGTTCCCTCCGAGATTCGTCAGGGGATGGCCTATCATCGTACTGTCGCCGGGGTGGCCGGTGTTGGCGTTGTCAGTTACGAGTATGCTGTTAAGAAGCCTTACCGTGCTGCCGTCGCTCCTTTGCATCGACGCGGGAATTGACTCCGGTGAAGCAAGATAATAATTCTCATAGAATGTACAGTTGATCACATCGACGTATGAGACCGACATATCGGGATTGTCAATGTAGACGCACCCGACCGGCTGGTCTCCTTCTTCGACCTTGTTCTCATAGAATGTGGAGTTGGATATCGTGCCCGATGCGGCCTTTAGGTATATCACCGGGTTGCTTTCTCCGGGCATGGGCGTCAGCCGGCCCCTGTTATAGCAGAACGTAGTGTCATATATCATGTACGTTGTGTGCTGATCCAGATCGATACACACCACGGGGCCCGCATAGGCCAATGATTCGAATTGGCACTGCCAGATGACGACGTCTCCTCTTCCGTACCCGCTGACCTTGAAAGCCGGCCCGCTTCCGTGTGTATAGTTTGCGGGCGTGAACTCTGTGCGCAGGACCTCTACGAAGCTCCTGTCCGCCCCCAGCAGCTCATTGAACCGCACATCCACCAAATAGAAACCCTGTCTGCCTAAGATTATACAGTCCCTGATAGTAATGTCGGCCTTTCCGTCGCCGTTGAAGTATACCGCGGTCTTTTCCGCTTCAAAATAACAATCCTCGATCAGGATGTGTTCTTCGGTTGAGAAGACAACACCGCAATCCCAGCTGTAGAGAGAAGTTTTCTTCAGTTCCAAGGTGCCTCCGGAAACATTGATGTCCAAATTGCTATTCGTTGACGGTGCGAAGTAACATGAATCCACAATGAGTTCTGTGCCTGCCGTATCGATTGTTACCATGAAGCGGTCCCCGGTGAATGTAACATTTTCAAAGACTATCTTATCGGCGCCTCCTCCGTTTTCGATAGATATCGCTTCATTTGCCGAGAAAGTTAGATTTCTGAATATGAATGTGCCGTTATTTCCGTCGAGAATGCGGATCAGCGGACCCGGATTCAAAAGATCCCCATCGGATATGGTCACCAAAATTCCCATATCATCGCCGTCGAAGATCGAAACATCCGGCGTCGAAGAGTATAATTCAATGGTGGCCGTCGGAAGATACTCATCGTTGAGATGATTGACCCCGTACAGGAGATCGTGGATGTCCATGGTCGCGCCTGAAGATTGTTCCGCCGGCACGATGTACAGTGCGGCGAACGAGGCGAGCAGTGCCAGCGACAATGCGATGATGAGGACCTTGCCTTTTTTTACAGACACAGCCTGATAATTAATTAGGAAGTAATTAAATATGCGTGTTAAAAATTGCCTGCTGCGTGTGATTCGACCGAATAGCGGAGGACGTCCGGTGCGGTACGGATTCAGCGGAAAGTATTATTAAGAGTTAGATATAATCAGCGAAATACAAAATGGCCGGGATGGGGTAGCTTGGTTATCCTAGGGGACTGTGGATCCCTTGACTCGGGTTCAAATCTCGGTCTCGGCCCCTTACCTTTAACTTTTATCCCGGCGATACGGTGGCGTTAAGATGGCATGGAACGGAAAGCTGAGAAAGATCGATGACAACAGGTGGGAGATCCCGAAGGACGAGGTCCCCGGCATGAGGACCAATGCGGTCATCTATGCAAGCGACGGCATGATCAATCAGATACGTGCGGATAACGCTCCGCTGCAGGCGGCGAATGTTGCCTGTCTTCCCGGGATCGTGGGAAGTTCCATGGCGATGCCGGATATCCATTGGGGATACGGGTTCCCGATAGGAGGGGTGGCCGCGGTGGACGGGAACAGCGGTTCGATATCTCCCGGAGGGATCGGTTTTGATATCAACTGCGGGGTCCGTCTGATCAAGACGGACCTTACCGTCAAGGACCTCGGCGGGAAGGTGAACGCTCTCGTTGACGAATTATACAAGAATGTGCCGTCCGGACTGGGGTCGAAAGGCCTTACGAAGGTGGGGAACAAAGAATTGGACGATATCCTTCGGAACGGATCGGAGTGGGCGGTGGAGAACGGATACGGGTGGGAAAGGGATCTTGATGCTACCGAAGAAAGGGGAAAGATGCTTGATGCCGATCCCTCGACGGTAAGCGAAAAAGCAAGAAAAAGAGGGCTTCCTCAGCTCGGCTCCCTGGGTTCAGGCAACCACTTCCTTGAGCTGGATGTTGTGAAGGACGTTTATAACGAAAACGTTGCAAAGAAGTTCGGGCTGAAAGAAGGCGCCGTCACGGTGACGGTGCACTGCGGCTCCAGGGGATGCGGGCATCAGATCGCCACCGAATACCTGCAGGAAATGGAACGGTATGTCCGGAACAACAACATACGGCTTCCGGACAGGCAGCTTGCCTGCGCGCCTCTCGATTCCAAGCTTGGAAACGATTACTACAAAGCGATGTGCTGCGGCGCCAACTACGCCTGGGCGAACAGGCAGATGATAACCCACTGGGTAAGGGAATCCTTCGAGAACATCCTCGGCGGAAGCGCAGAGGATATGGGTATGGACATGGTGTACGACGTGGCGCATAACATCGCAAAGAAGGAACGTCACGATGTGGAAAAGAACTCCAAGGACGTGCTTGTCCACAGGAAGGGCGCGACCCGCGCATTCGCGGCGGGACGCTCGGAAATAGCACAGATGTACAGGGATGTCGGACAGCCGGTGATCATCCCCGGCGATATGAAGGTCGGAACATACGTTTTGGTGGGAAAGAAAGGCGCCATGGAAGAAACGTTCGGATCAACATGCCACGGTGCGGGACGGAAGATGTCGAGGACAGCCGCGGTGGGCGGTCTGAAAGCATCCGATGTGAAGAATGAGATGAGAAAAAGCAACATCTATCTCAGGTGCGGTTCAGACGAAGGTCTGCTGGAAGAGGCCCCCGCAGCGTACAAGGATGTGGACGAAGTCATCAAAGTGGTCTGCAACGCCGGATTGACCGATAAGGTAGCGAAGCTCACTCCCATAGGCGTGGTCAAAGGCTGAGGATCTTCTTTGCCGCCTTTTGAACGGCGTCCTTATGCTCTTCCGGCGAAGCAATAAGCAGCGACCAGCCGAAAGCGTTCCTCGACTGCAGCGCTTTTGCCACCGGCGACAGCCTCGTAAGGGTTTTCACCTTCCCTTCCGGATCGAGTATGGACACATCCGTTTTTCCGATATTCATGTTCGACAGAAGTATCGATCTCGGAGGGATCTCGACCCCCACATCCGATATGTCAACGCCGGCGCGGTCGGCGATCTCTTCTTCCAGTTTCTTCCTCTTGGGATATGACGTGAATTCGGAAAGATATGTTAACAGGTCCTCGGTGGCATCTTCGCTGAATACCGTCAAAGCGTTCTTGTACAGAACGCGGTTCTGAACGGACCTTGCTATCTTCGACGGGGTGCCTCCTTCTCCGATCAGATAGTTCATCAGATCGGAATCGTCCCAGAGGTAGATCCCGCTCACATCCAGATCGGATGATTCGATGGACTTCATCAGCATCATCCTGATGATCCTCACGGTTCTGTGGAAATAGACCGACGAGTACATCAGGGACCTTGCCACCATGAGGCCTTCGGCCGCCGACGTCCCTCCTTTTTCTATCACGATCCTGTTGTTGTGGATCTTCATCGTTCCTATCAACCTGTCGATATCGGCTTTCCCGTGGGTCACGCCGGTATAGTGTGCATCCCTTTCGAGATAATCCATCTGATCTGCGTCCACCGGTCCGTGTATCATTTGGTGCATATACTCCTTCGGAGAGAAGTGCGCCGCCTTCCTTCCGCCGCCGAAGGCATCGAAGCTCTCGCTTCCGGAACCGGGATGCATGATCAGGTCGCATACCGTTCCAGAGGATATCCCGTTCTCTTCGAGTATCTCGGATATCGGACCCAGATGACCGAACAGATCACCGTCCCTTTCGAGATGTGTTCTTATCTCACCTTTGATGAGTCTGCCCGCGGCCTCCATGTGATCCATTCCGGTGACGTGTTCGACTATCTCTTCGGTCGCATGAGAGAAGGGCGTATGGCAGATATCATGCAGCAGACCGGCCGCTTTTATCGCGTTCGTATCCTCTTCGGAAAGTCCGACGGATGATGCCATCCTGCCTGCCAAATGATACACTCCCAGGGAGTGTTCGAACCTGGTGTGGTTGGCGCCGGGGAATACCATGTTCCCATGACCCAGCTGCTTCACCGCTCTCAGCCTCTGCATCTCATGCCTGTCAAGTATCGTCAAAAAAGGCCCGTCCGCTTTTATGCTTCCGTGGACCGGGTCGTATATCACTTTGGACGTATCGGACACGCTCATTTCTCCCTGTATGTTATCCTGCATTTGTCTATGTTCAAGCCGCTCGGACTGAGGATCATAAGGCGGTCGGATACTTCCGTGAAAGCGCCGCCGACATCCGTTGCTATCTTCAAAAGTTGTTTTGCGATGTCCCTTTTCACCGCATCGCCTTCCGCGAATCTTGAGAAATCCAGTACAAGGATATCTCCGCGGTATGCCATGTCCGTCAGCGCTTTCAGGTCGCGGTACGATGTCACTTCGACGGCCTTGATCTTCGCATCGGAGGGCGCATTCATCGGTTCGCTGTATTCGTTCAGATCGACGAATGCCTTCTCTTTCTTTACCTCTTTTTTCCTGCCGAACATTCACTCACCGGTCTTCCACAGCTTATCACCGACGTTATGGATGCTCTTTATCGCCTTGCCCGATTTTTTCTCTGCTAGCTCGGTGCCGCTTCTTTCGGAGACGCCGATGGCAAGGGGCATATTGTTCTTCATGTCCCTTATCCAGACAAGATCTCCCGCAGCTATTGACGGATCCGCCTCAACGATCCCGGGGCCCATGCAGTCCGCTCCGTTCGTAATGAACGGGACCGCCCCCATATCAACGGTCACGAACCTTTTGACCGGTTTGTATTTGATAACGCCTCTTACGGTAAGGAACGGTCTTCCGCCGAGGACCAAACCCAATATGTCGTTCCCGACGAACAACAGATCGAAATCCGTGCTCTCTGCCAGATCTACCGCATCATCCTCCGTGAACACGGGTACTCCGAGCACCGCTTCCAATTCCGATGAGAGGGCTTTGATCTCCTTGCTTCTCATTCTCTTTCTTTTTCTGATCCTGATGTCTGCCATTTCGATTCTATCATATCTCCTGCGGTTTTCAACTTTTGCATAATAATAGCATACCGCCATACAATACTCACCTGTAAGAACAGCGGTTTTGATGTGACCGATCAATTTACTGAGGTCGATAAATTGATAGTTCATGGGAAAAGCGGCAAGCGGAAAGTGATAGATTACAAGCTTTCCCGCTACGCATGCTACCTCCTTGTACAGAACGGCGACCCGCGTAAAGAAATAAAAGCTCTGAAAAAAGAAAAGAACAGACCATTGGCCCATAAAGAAGATCCAATTTAATACAAATATGGCCTTTCGAAAACCTAGTGAGCCGCCGCAGACCGTTCAGAGAACCTATAAATGCACAAGAGTCGGTATATATCTTCAATTCGACCAACGGAGGGTTGTAAAATGGGAATAAGCATCGGAATACGCGAAACAGAAGCAAAAAGCGCGCTGTGCAGAGAACTCAGATTGAATGTCATAAGAGTGCGTGTGGACAACATCGCCGGGATGGAGGACCTCGCCGGATATGACGACATAGTGTCTTTGGCGGACGCCAAATCCTTGGTGGGAGATTGGGAAGCTTTCCTGAAAAGGAACCGCATCAACGCCGAGACCGATGCGGTCTACATGGACAAACTGAAGAACGATTCCGATATAGCATTGCTTAAACCCAAGGCGGTAAGGACAAGCACCGGATGGGTGGAGATGAGCAAAGTAAGCGGCGCTCAGAAGGACAAAGTTATAGCGGCGTCGAAAAAAGAGAACCGCCTTACGGGATGGGATATGCTCTCGTTCGAAGAGATGAACGAGATGTGTCAAAAGTGCAAAGTATCCTGGGACAAGGGCCGCGGATGTATCGGATCCTTCGGACCTAACGACAGCCTGCTTCCCGGCATCGCCGAGAAAAGAGGGTGCAAGATCGTCGCTTCCGTGCCGGAAGGCGCGAGAACGGGAAGGAACTATACTCCGGATGACGCTAAGCAATTGCTGAAAGAGATCGAGATATTGACCAAAGCGCTTCCCGAAGAGGGGAAGATGATGGTCAGGCGTTACGAAGGACCTCTCGAACGCATGAAAGCGGTAGCGGAGATCTCTGTCAACGAAGGATGCGGGTTCTACTTCTTCTGATCAGGGGTTCAGCATGGAGATGGCCCATGCCATCTCTTTAGCTAATCCGATAACTCCTTTCATTCCTTCTTTATCGTCCTGATACTGAGGAGAATTGAGAGCGGTGACTATCGAAGCGGGCGTGCTTCCGCAGACTATCATCTGATTCCTGAGCATCCAGTAGACCAGCTGGGAATAGACCATCGATCCCCCTTCGTGGGCGTTCACGACGATCGCTCCTCCCACCTTTCTTTTCAATCCTTTGTCCCCTTTCTCAAGTATCAGTCCGGCTCTTTCGAGGAATATCTTCATCTGCGCGGAATACGAACCGTAATAACACGGAGATGCGAGGATCACGCCGTCGGCCTCCCTCATTTTATCGACGATATCGTTAAGATCGTCGTCCTCGAGAATGCATCTTCCGTCCCCTCTGATCTCGCAGCTCCTGCAGTCGTTGCATGGGGTCAAGTGAACAGAATAGAGAGAGATGTGTTCCGTCTCGATGCCCTCTTTCTCCAGCTCGTCGAACACTTCATTGAGGATGTTGCCTGTATTGCCCAAAAGACGCGGGCTGCCGTTGAGGGCGATCACTTTCATAGTTGACTGATGCAAAGATCCGGATAAAACTCTTTTTACTCATATCTTCAAAGACGCCTTCATTTCAATGGCATGGATGATGTTGCCGTCCGCATCTAGGAACGACGTGTACACGCCCAACGGTGCTCTTATCGGATCCTTTACAAAGATAACTCCTTCGTCGACCAGCCGCCTGTGAAGAACGTAAGGATTCTCCACGCCGAGGAATATCCCCGTGTCGATCCCGACTGTATCGGAAACTTTCAGGAGAAGCACGGCGCCGTTCCTTTTTACTGCGGCCTCCTTATCTTTTTTGTAAAGTATCTCCATACCAAGCAATCCGTTGTAGAACGACAGAGCCAGATCGATTTTGCTGCAGGGAACGGTCGCCATGAAAACGGACTCGGGGAGACCTTCGTCCGCGTAAATGAAATTCCCTCCGCAGGGGTCTCCTATAGGCATGGACCTATCACTGCATTATCGGATTTATCTGTATCGGATGAAAAAACTCACCGGGTCGAAGAGAATTGTTTAATACCATGATGCAGTAAGCAGGTTTGGTGATAGTTCTACATCGGCATTATCATCGTTCTGTATCCATTATTATATTAATGAGGAATTATTAAAGGGGGATTCGTCCCCCGCTCTATTATCAGCGGAGGAAACCCCGGAAGCTTCCAGCCGGGAGAAGGATCTCGCAACAAGATAAGGCGCCGTTCCGATAACCCTTTATCAGATTCGCACATTTCCGTACTGCGGAGAAATGAAAAATGGCAAAACCAATGATGAGCGGAGGCGACATCGTCAGCGAGACCAAGCTTCGGGACAGCCTTTCCAGGATCAGACATGTCATAATAGTGATGAGCGGAAAAGGCGGCGTGGGAAAAAGCACCGTATCCTCGAACCTTGCGATGTCCCTGTCATTGAAAGGATATCAGACCGGCTTAATGGACATCGACATCACCGGCCCGAGCATACCGAAGATGTTCCATATAGAAGACAGCAAACTCTACGCCGACGATGATAAGCTCATTCCCGTCTCAGTGCCTCCGTCCCTGAGCATAATGTCTATGGGATTCCTGCTTCCGGAAAGGGATTCCGCGGTGATATGGAGAGGACCGATGAAAGCAAGCGCCATCAGGCAGTTCATCGAGGATGTGAACTGGGGCGATCTTGATTATTTGATAATAGATATGCCTCCCGGCACCGGCGACGAGGCGTTGTCGATCATTCAGCTCATTCCCAAAGCCGACGGAGCCGTCATCGTAACAACGCCGCAGGATGTGGCGATACTCGACGGAAGGAAATCGGTCAACTTTGCGATAACCACGAAACTTCCGATCTTGGGCCTCATCGAGAACATGAGCGGGTTCGTCTGTCCTCACTGCAAAGAGTGCACGGAGATATTCGGGTCAGGCGGAGGAGAGAAGACTGCGGAGAACCTAAACATACAATTCCTGGGAAGAGTCCCTCTGGAGCCGGGCGTAGTGAGATCCGGGGATGCAGGGATGCCGATAGTGATATCAGATCCTGATTCGAAGTCGGCGGCCGCGTTCAATGCGATAACAGAAAAGCTCATTAAAACGGTGGAGAAAAAATGAAGATCGGAGTTATAGCGGAAGGCGATTCCTTGGATTCGTATGTGGCAGACGATTTCGGCCACGCCCCGTTCTTTTTGATCGTTGACCCTGACACAATGGATTATCAGGTAGTGGCGAATGAACATGCAAATGCGATCGGCGCCGGGATGAAAGTGGCCGACGCGATAGTGGCATTGAAAGTTGATGCGGTCATTACAGGAGGCATCGGACATCACGGCCTAGACATCCTGAACAAAGCAGGGATACATGTCGCATATGATGAAGAAGGCACCGTAGAAGAATGCGTCATGGATTTCAAAAGAAGGCGGGGGATCGGAGCAGGTCGCTGACTGAAAATGCCTTAAGAAAAGAGTGAATGAAATGCTGACAAATTGTCAGCAGTTGAGATCCTCCAATAGAACAAAGGTCGTGTCCTCAAATTGCACAACGAAAGTACCGCCAATTTGCACAATAGATTCAAAAAACGATCGATCTGGGTCAGACCGACCTTTGCTCTCCCCAGATCATCTTGTGAAGCTGGGGCAGCACCCTTACGTTCAGTCTCCTGTTGACAACATATTCCGCCAACGGAAGAAGATCCATGCCGCCCACCGGGCAGAATATCACGTTCGTTTCGACGGGATTCTCTCTCAGGTATCTGACCGCATAGTTCAGGTCCGTTTGATCTCCTATCACAAATTTCAATTGATCCTTCTTTCCCAGATATTGAAGATTGGAAAGAAGGTTCTTCTCGGACATCCCAGATGAAGGGCATTTGACATCGAGACTGATGATGATATTCTCGCTTTTCGGAATGATCGAGATATCCACCGAACCGTTCGTCTCGATCACGATCTTCTTTCCCTCCGATAGTAACCTTTCCAACAATTCGGGCATATCCTTCTGGAGCAGGGGCTCCCCGCCGGTGACGCATATGTTCTCTTCGTCAACCACAAATTCCATGATACGGTCCACCGGCAGCTCTATTCCTCCGCTCCAAGCGTATCTGGTATCGCACCATTCGCATCTCAGGTTGCATCCCGCGGTCCTGATGAAATATGTGGGGGCGCCGATCATTAATCCTTCACCCTGGATCGACCTGAAATATTCGCATATCCTCATCGCATCACCCGTAATCTATCTCGTCCTCGAACCCCGCCTCTTCAAAGCCTTTGAGCCTCAGTTTGCATGAGTCGCATCTGCCGCATGCGTATTCCTCTCCCATGTAGCATGACCACGTTAGATACAACGGGACGTCCAGTTCCATCCCCTTCCTGACCACATCGGCTTTTGAGAAACTGATAATAGGCGTTCTTATCTCAATGATGTTGCCTTCCGATCCCATCTTGGTGCCCAGTGCGAAGGTCCTCATAAGCGACCTGAAGAAATCCGGCCTGCAGTCGGGATAACCGGAATAATCGATCGCATTCGCACCGATGTATATCGCTTCCGCGCCTATTGTCTCACAAACACCCGCGGCAATGCTCAGGAAGATAAGGTTCCTTGCCGGAACGTATGTGGAAGGTATCTCGGCGTCCAGTCTTCCCTCTCTGTCCAACGGCAATTCCATATCGATGTTGGTAAGCGCCGAATTGAAAGAGGACAGGTCAATATCTATGACCCAGAACTCCACACCGTAGTGATCGCATAACGCCGATGCCGAATCCAATTCCTTCGTGTGCCTCTGCCCGTATCTGAAACTTAAAGCGGTGACTTCCATTCCTTCCTCGAGGGCGATCGCCATTGTCACCGCGGAGTCCAGTCCTCCCGACAGCAGCACGACCGCCTTCGGCATCATAACACCTTCGTGTACCAGGCCGTCTGCCCGCGCTCCTCGTCAAGGCCTACGGCCACGCTTTTAATCGTTTTCGGAAAATCTATGTCGCCGAGGATGCTTTCGGCCATCATCTTCGCCATCTCTTCGGCTGTCGTTGTGGGAATGTCTAATAACAGCACATCCTCCGCCGGGAACACGTATCTCTTGTCGCAGGAGATGACCTCAACGGACCCGCCCTTCTTTTCTATCTTGACTATCTTCGAGGCCGCCGGAAGCAGGACCTTGTGGTCCATCTCCGCGATCATCGATCTCAATTTCTTCTTGATGATGACAAAGTCCATCACCATGCCGTTCTCGTCCGGCTCCCCTTCGAGCCTGATCCTTACGGAATAACTGTGGCCGTGAAGCCTCGAACACTTCTCATGTCTGGGTATGAAGTGGCAGGACGAGAATGTGATCCCTGTCAGCCCGCCGTCCACCTCTATCATCATTTCTTTCCCTCGGCAAGTTTAATTGCTAATATTATGGAATCCATGTAATCCGTTTTCACTCTCGACGTGTCCACGAACAGTTTGT